>Ga0099822_1008349_pt1 | contig 13252 bp, 9 predicted proteins | sample CowpeawhiteBW_FD_76839 | JGI IMG/M metagenome (GOLD analysis project Ga0099822, IMG submission 76839) | Root nodule microbial communities of legume samples collected from California USA - Cow pea white BW | ecosystem: Host-associated > Plants > Roots > Nodule | place: USA: California | collected... | reverse complement strand
GCCTTCAGCTGAGAACTAGTACAGTTAGTTGAATTTCTAATCTCGTGATACTTATACAATGTTCATTTATTTTGAACTTCTTTTTGTTATGTGGTCCAGGCTGGTAAAACACTAAGTGCAAGAAAGTGGCATGCTGCATTTACTCAAGAAGGGTATCTAGATATAGGCAAGACTCTAAGCCGAATCTACCGTGGGGTAATTGTTTTTTTATAGTTAAAATGCTGGTTCAATATGTTTGAGGATATGGAAATTAGTCTGTCTCCTACATTCCGTAATGGTGTAGTCAGTGCCATGGGGAACTCTGGCTGGCTGGAAAATATAAGGTTATCTGTTTGTATGGTTGAACTGACTCTTGGAATCTAACAGAACTTTTTGGTATGAGTATAATTTGGTTCTCTTTAAAGCATGAGATTCCATTATCATGGCTGAGATTGAAGTATACAGACAACTAATTATCAGAAATAAATTAAGCTGGCCAAGTTCTGCCAACTGCAGATTTCAAGATATTGTTGATTGGGATAAAATTGAAATTCCTTTTTCCATATATTCTCATATGCATTCTTCTTGTGAAACATCTTCCTCCTTTTTTTCCTGAGCTGAGCATTGATGGTTGCTTTATTAAAATTTTTGAATCAGGGAGTCCATCCATCTATTAGGGGAGAAGTTTGGGAATTTCTACTTGGTTGCTATGATCCCAAGAGTACATTTGAAGAAAGAGAACAGATAAGACACCACAGAAGGTTACAAATTTTCTTGTCTAATGGTTTGTTTTATAAGAATCCTCTTTTTCAACCTTATTACTGTCACAGCATCCTAAAACATTCAAATTTTTTATGATGTTTCACTTCTCTGCACCACATGCTTGAGATGAGCCTTAAAAGTTATGACAGTAATTGCTCCCTTGTCTTTTAATAACATCAGTACTTTTTGTGGTATAAAACTTCAGTTGCTGAATTCCAAATCTAATAGATCCTTACTTGTCTATCACTTTTACTTTTTATGTTATCAGAATGCAATATGCTACACTTAAAGAAGAATGCCGCCAATTGTTTCCTCTTATTGGAAGTGGTAGATTTGTCACAGCACCTGTTGTTACTGAAGATGGTATGCCAATTCAAGATCCATTGGTTCTGAAAGAAACAAATGCAGCCAAGGGATTGGCTGTACATCATCAAGATAATAATAATTCAAGTAGGATTGCTCCAAATAGTTTACAGAAGGTGACAGACAAGATAGTAGTCCAGTGGCTGTTAACTCTCCATCAAATAGGTTTGTAAATAATTTTTTTTCTTAATACACTGTCTGTTATCTTTCATATATTATATTTTATCTAATTTTTCTGCATGTAATCTTTAAGTTTTATGCAGAACCCTGCCCCACAATTATTTTCTTCACATGTCCATTATGCCTGAAATGATTTGTCGTACAGATTCAATTTGATTTGTGTGGCATATGGGTGGAATGTACAATCTATTATGTTGTGAAAGTTTTCTCATGCAATAATATAAGACCCAATTGCTAAAATATAATTGACACGGCAAATAACATTTCTCTTATACTTACATTTCAGGTCTTGATGTGGTTCGCACCGATAGGTCATTAGTTTTTTATGAGAAACAAGAAAACCTGTCAAAACTATGGGATGTACTTGCTGTTTATGCTTGGGTAGATAAAGACGTTGGCTATGGTCAAGGTGGGTCATACATATTTGGCATATTTTGGACATTCTGTTTACAACATTTCCTACATAAGAACTTCCAGAAGATAAAAAAAGTGAAATTGGTTTTCTACAAGTCAAAATTAACTTGTGCATAAATCAAATTCTAAAGTTTTATCATATAGCTTTTTTAATTTTAACTTGTAGATGAACTAATTTTAAATTATGGAGAAATCAAATTTGTTTTTTCTTATTTATCTCTTCTAAAAGCTCTTATAAATAGCCTTGTTCAAATAGACCCATAGACCAATAATAATATTTAGATATTCCTATCTGAGATCATACCTTAATACTCATGGTAACTTTCCGTGACAGTGTATTTTTAGTTTTTGAAATAGCTTAGCAGTTCCTCTGGGTATTTAGACAACTGTTTTTTAAGTGGTCGGTCAAATTAAAGCCTCTTCATTTTCACTATTGAAAAAACAAGCAGAGAAATCTGTACTCTGAGAGAAGAAAACACCAACTTGGTTTATGGAATGAATTTAATAAATAATTGAGACATACTGCTTCATATAATAGTTTATCTTCTGTTTTTCTTGCGATCAAGCAATAAATGTTTGCTAGCCACCATTTGCAACTAACCTAAGCTTTCAGTTTTAACATTTTACAATTCTGCGCAGGAATGTGTGACCTATGCTCCCCTATGATAATTCTTCTTAATGATGAAGCAGATGCATTTTGGTGCTTTGAGCGTCTGATGCGCAGGCTTGTAAACATCTTATCTCTAGACTCTATTTTATTATTAACTTTCTTCAACACTCCTTTATTCTATCACTTATTGACAAAATTGGAGGGGGGGTTCTATCTAGTATTTGGTTATTGGATTTTCTTGGTATTTTTTGGAAATTTTATATATATTGGATTTGTTCACTTTTAAATATTATCTCTTTCTTAAGTTGCACAATGCATAGAGGCCAGTTAAAATTGGGCGTAAGTTCTTCGAGGTTTGACACTAATGTTTTAATTATGCTGTTTCAGAAATCCATTCGTTATAATGTTGAAACCTTACTGGTTTACTATTTTCTTGTGCATACTTGGCTAGATTTGATATTTCTGTAACAATTTTTCAATGTCACTTTTACTCTTCCTTGCACACACAGTTGGAGCTATCCCAAATTTGTAACATGTACTTCTGTTAATAAAATTACAATTGAGCTTTCATGTTTTCAGACATACAACTTGAAAGAGAAGAATTGCAATGTATTTGTAATTTTGTACATGTTAGATATGTAAATGTATGTAAACCATTCTCGAGTTTTCACCTAACAGCTTAAGCTTTTAGGAGAGTTGGTTACATAGATGGTATTTGAGCTTCAACACATGGTATGCCCCCATGTATTACGCGTTTTTGAAGTCCTATGAGGTCTTGTGTAATGGGGTGCGTTAGGGATGTACTCATGTAATAAACCATTCTTGAGCATTCACCGAACAGCTTAAACTTTTTGGTGAGTTGGTCATCGACATAGCGGCTTGAAATTTTATTGAAGAAGTAGGTGCACAGATTCGATGCGATTAGTTAACGCTTTGTGGTTACACAGAAACTAGTTTTGTTAGTTGTATTTCGTAGGTTGAATCTCAGTTTCTTATTATTTGTGTTGTTGAATTTGTAAAGCGCGGCAATTTTAGATGCACCGAGAGCTCTGTTGGGGTGACAGCTCAACTAAATGAGTTGGCTTCAGTTACTCAAGTAATTGATCCAAAACTTCATAACCATTTAGGTATTTTCTTGCATATATGCTTTAATCATATTGTTTTTATGTGATCTTTGTTTTAAGAAATGAAGATTGCAAGAAAATGATTTATGATCAGTTCTTTGTTGAATACTGCTCTCAACTAATGTTAGAGAAACAGAATATACTAATAATTTCTTTTGATTTTGGAGAACAGAGCTTCTTGGTGGAGGTGACTATCTGTTTGCTTTTCGAATGCTAATGGTTTTGTTTCGTCGAGAATTCTCCTTTTGTGATTCGTTGTATCTTTGGGAGGTATGTTTGGCTTCTTTTGTGCTTTGTGGTATATTTTGTTGCATTTATTGAACCAAGGAACCTCTTAAGTTTGGTTTGTGTATATAACAGATGCACCTATGCATGATCTGTTATGTTACATTATTTTGTATTAGAAGTTTTTGGATCAAATGTTCCCTTTATGAGATTAGTTTAATGTTCCCTTTGTGTGTGTATGCATTGGGATGATGAGTAACTAATGACTTAAACTTTGAACAGATGATGTGGGCCTTGGAATATGATCCTGACTTGTTCTTGATGTATGAAATGCCTGAATCAGCTTCTGAAAAAGCTGTGGGCTCGAAAGGAAAATCAAAGTCAATACGTCAGTGTGGAAAGTATGAGAGAGAATTCTTGAAGAGTGGATCAAAGGATGCTTCTCAATCTCCTCTTCCTATATCTGTTTTCCTTGTTGCTAGTGTTTTGAAAGATAAAAGTACAAAACTACTCCAAGAAGCACGGGGTTTGGATGATGTTGTCAAGGTTAGTCTTGTCACATTTAACTTTGCATTCAATAAGATGGAGCTATCACATGGATAGAAACTATATATATTAAAATCATTGAAATGCACTTTTTCCTATGTTTTAATTTAATTGCAAATTTAATCATTTAGTTTTATAAAATTAAATAAGGTTTAATTAGTAATTTGATTCCTATATTTAAACCTTTGATTCGCTTTGGTCCTTATAATTGTTTTTGACACAGATGAGTTGCTATTTTTTTTGAAAAATTGTGATTCCTTTTTGTTAAATTGAAGTTAACACTTTCAGAAAGTGTTACGTGTCAAAATTTAAATCTGTTACGTATCAAACTCTAGGTCATCTTCTATGATGAACCCTTTTAATTTTAATACATGATACCTTCCAAATAAAAGATAACCCAAATTTTGATAAACCCAGGTTTTGACGCGTATTTTCAAACGGCTATGCCAATTTAACTGAAGATACCACCTTAAGTCTTTTTGTTTTCTTTTACAGAAATATGGACTCAATTCCATAAATATATATATATATATATATATATATATATAAAAGGACCAAAATGAATCAAAAACCTAAATATATGAACCATATACTAATTAAACCCTTAAATATTTTAGTCCATTTTTAATATTTTTTTCTCATTTCTAACAGAATTTTGATGTGTTGTTAAGTGATGACAATATTAATTATTTAATTACATAAACTATTAATATTAATTGGAAAATCACATTGACTAAACTATGAGGAGAAAAATGAATTTGGGCTTAAATGATTTCTTATTGAACACTGTGTCTTAATTAAAAATAATATATTTGCATGAATTTAATTAAATACTAAGATTAATGTAGTTTTTTGTACTATCATCCAATCATAAACAACCACATATATATTATATATATATATATATATATATATATATATATATATATATATATAGAGAGAGAGAGAGAGAGAGAGAGAGAGAGAGAAATTGTTAAAGTCGTATATAATGTGATTTTTTAGTTGGTTGACTGTGAACAAAATTTTAAACTCACAACAATACATGAAAATTAAACACTTATATTCTTTAAAATATAATATACATTAGTTGTCACAATAAAACATTTATACTTGGCATCTAATTCATCTTATTCATTTATGAAATTAATTTGTATGCATTGTAAAACATTTCACATAGATATGCAATTAGAATTTGCTCCATTGTCCCAATATTAATAAATATGATAATGTAGTAAAATGATTAAATTTCATTGCACATCTATGTGAACACAATTTACACTAATCTTTCATATAGATTTAATTATTCATTAATATAATATAGTGATAGGGCGAATTCCTATTGAAAGTCTATGTAAAAATGTTTTAATTATTCCTTTTTATAAGACTCAATCCATAATATCAATTTCATCAATTTATTTTAGACTAAAATACCTCTAATTAAAAGAGGGAAGTTGTATGGTTAAACAATTAGAAGAGAAGAAAAAAACATAGAAGATGCTTATTGTTATCAAAATGAAATTAACCACTCTTTTAACCTTGATGAATTATGTAATTAAAAATTATAAGCAAGAAGGGAGGGATTATTATTTTTCTTCTATCTACTAACTTGCTTTTTCTCCTTTGATGTAATTATTCTCAGATTTTGAATGACATAACTGGGAATCTAGATGCTAAAAAAGCTTGCAATGGGGCTATGAAACTTCACAAGAAATATTTGAGAAAGGTAATGTTTTACACTACTAAATGTCAATATCAATATCAATTGCCATGAACTCTCTCTACAGTTTGTTATTTTTGCTTAAAATGCATTAAATCATAATCTCCAAATTCTAAGCACTGATCTTTAACCGTAGTTTCATTATTTTTGGTATCTGTGTTTCTGCTCTTTTTGTTTTCAAATATAATCTTGTTTATTTATCTCCTACTAACTATTCAAGTAATGTTGTAATTGCTGCAGGCCAAGAAACCCTAGCACCAAATACATCTAAATATTCACTGATTCTTTGTAATGTGTTGTATAATACATTTGTCTCATTCCATCTTGTTCCAAGGGAGGTAATAATGGAGAACATTAGGACTATACAGAATTGGAAAAATGGGATTCAAATATCCAACCATCAAAATCCCTGAGCAACTGTTGTATGTGAAATCAATTTGATTTTTCTTTTTTCTTTTGTATCCAGAAGAACTGAGATTGTATATGAAAATAGAATTTTTCTGTAGAACTGTGTATTTTGTTGGACTTTGTTATTGCATATGGGGAAAACAAGGTACATGAAACAGCCATTCTTTCTACTATTTATGTGATCGTATTCTAGACAATTGAGTACAAATGTATTTATAGTGTAGCAGACAATGATAAACATGGACATAAACCATTCTCTTTAACAAGTTTGGTTGAATCTAAGGGAATTATTATCTTCTCTAAACTCCATTGTTAACAAAGGAAAAACTCAAAGCATGTAAAATACATATAAACTCATTGAGGAAAGATTTTAGTATCAATGGCACCAAACCAAAGATAAAATTGTATGTTTATGATATGGCTAATAATTTTATATTCTACAAATAATTTACACTTGAATTACCAGAGTGATAAAACTTTGTTGTAAGCTCTGTCCCACCAGCTTGTTTGAGACAAATAGCAATTCAGAAAATTTTGAGTTATAATTAGAAGGAAAAACAGCAGAAAAACAGAAATAATGTCTTGTAAGATCCAAGAAAACTGCATCTCAATTCTGTTTTTCAGACTCTATTCTTCAATTGCAACAATTTTAGTTATTCCATAAACTATTATATAATACTATGCATGAATTTACATCATTCTCTGGTTGAACTCATTTGGTTTATTAATACACAGTTTTCCTTTTATAATTTGTGTTAGTGTCTTAAATTCTTATGAAGGTGACACTCACCTAAAATAAAATAAGAAGCGTAGACGAGAAACTTTCGATCTTTGTTCTAAAAAAAGATTCTACCAATTCTTTTGCCTCAAAAGACATAAAACGAACAAAAAGAAAGGTGTTAAAAGACAACATGAACATACACTTCAAACCATGCTTATCAAATTGATCTCGCTAGAACTCATACAGAAAATTGGTTAAAAAAGCCTAAAAGGTTTTGGTTATTTCCTTTTGATTTTATATATAAAACTTATATAGTTAATAAATATTAATGTATATTATTGAAATTTAAATTTAAGTACAATACTTATATTTTTTAAACTTTTATATGTATTTGAATGTTAAGAACTTATATATTTATGTTTTATTTTTGTTTTTAACGTCATAAAATTATGTTATTCTTTAATTTTTAAATATCATTTTATACATTTTTTATTTATTAAAATAACTTTTATATATGTATTTCACTTCTGTTCAATATTAAATTTTGAATCAATATTTTAAGTAGTTATAAATACCCACTAAAACATAAATAAAGTAATTGTTTGGTTAAAGTAATTAGAAAGAAATAGAAATTTAAAAATTTTTGGAAGGTATTTCAATAGAAGAATTTTAAACATCTTATAAGCAATTTGAAATTTCATTCATTTTCACTCCACTCACTCCACTAATGAAGGTTGAAACGAGTCGGCTCAAACTAAAGGTTTAGTCGAGTTGATTTTGGCTAAGGCTCAATCTAGCCTATCTAGATCAAATCAACTAGATTTTTTATTTTGGCTGAAATTCAAGATGGGTTAACTCGACTAGAAGTTCAAGATAGGTCAATACGGGTTGAATGTTGAGATGGATCACGTCAAAGGTCGAGATGAATTAGTCCAAAGTTAAGATCAAGAGGATTTGACTCAGACTGAAGGTCAAGCCAATTCGGTTAAGGGCGAAGGTCGAGTTGATTCAAATCAAGACAAGAGATAAGTCGAGTTGGCCATGGTCAAAGGTCGAGATAGATCAACATGATTGAATGTCGAGACATATTAGCAAAGGTTGAAGGTTAAGAGGAGTTAGTCGGGACGAAGGTCAAGACACTTTGGTGCAGATCAAATGTCAAGTCAATTCAGCATAAGTCAAAGGTCAAGTCAAGTTGGTTTGGGCTGAAGGTTAAGCTCAGACGACTTAAACCAAAGGTTGAGCTAATTTACTCGAGCCAAAAGTTTAGTCGAGTCGGTTTGGACCAAAAATTGAAACAAGTTAATTTGGGCCAAAGGTTAAAATGAGTTTGTCAGGTCAAAGATCGGGATGAGTCGGTCAGACCAAAGGTCAAGACAAATCATCTTGGATCGAGCTAAGTCAATTAGGACCAAAGGTTAGAATCGAGTTATCCAAATAGTTTTAAATTTGAATTTTGCCTTAATAGATAAATTAAGGCTTAAATATCTTTTTCGTCCTCATTTCCGTAGTGTTTGTTGCGGATGATCTCATTTTGACAGAATGTTTAAATGGTCCTCATTTTTACCAAATTTTTAAAATGGTCCTCATTTTCGCAATTCGTGTTTTATTTGGTCTTTTACTGTGACGCCGTTTAAATCAGTAACAGAGCATTGTACATGTGACACTATTTATATTACGTTGCATTGGGGTGTGTTACGTGTACACTGTACATGTGTGGTAATTTAGAAACCATGCAGAACATCACAACAATCAAAGCACAAACAAACCTCAAAGTAGAATTACGAAAACCCTAACCCACGAGCAAACACAACCCAGAAAATCCTAAACCCACTTACCTCGTTGATGATGACTAACTGGAAAATTCAAATGAAGAGCGCGACTGCAATCCAACGATGAAATGACAAGTATTAGCTATTTCCTCTACAAATTCGAGCTCAAGAAAGACGAAGATAAAGAAATCGCCTCCAACTATGAAAAGCGCAACTGCAATCCAACTTAAGCCCTAATTGCAAAATTTCTCCCAAATTGAAAAAAGTTAACGTTAATTAGTCATTTGTACAGTACACGTAACACACCCCAATGCAACGTAATACAAACAATGTCACCTGTACAATGCTCCGTTACTTATTTAAACGGCGTCACAGAAAATGACCAAATAAAACATGAATTACGAAAATGAAGACCATTTTAAACATTCTGTCAAAATGACGATCATCCGCAACAAACACTACGAAAATGAAGACGAAAAAAGTATTTAAATCATAAATTAAATTGCTTTATCCATACAAGAGATTATAATATAAAATATTTCAATTATTTGATCCAAATAAATTATTTAAGAAATTAAGAAAATTCAACCGTAACTAAATTAAATACAATTTATTTTGATTTTTTGATATTACTAAGATCCCTTGTCCAAACATAGTGTTACATTTTCATATTCATATAAAAATCACAATTGTTTTTTTTTCAAAAAAAGACAACTTAATTTACACCATTATTGGGGGACTATAACATTCACATAAAACTTTACGAAGACCTCACTTATCAAGACTAACATATACTTATATTTATCATTGGTTCCTTCAAATAAGGGTCCTACGTCTTTTCTTTTTTATATTTATAAAGGAAGAATTCAATTATGTAATAACAATAATAATAATAATAATAATAATAATAATAAATTATTGTTATTATTATTAACTTTTAATCTAGATATTTATTTAAAATTTATTTACAATAATAAATTTTTATTATATTTTACAAGAATTTTTTAAAGGAGTTAAATTTAATTTATTGTATGTGTCAATTAATAATTTCCAAAGGTATACACTCCTCGTTCTTTAAATAAACAACAAAAGACATTCATTCATTCATAATAAATAAACAAAAATCAATTAAATTTAACTTAATAAAAAAATAATTAACTTCTATGGATAAAGTAAAGGCTTAAAAGCTTAATCTCCTTGAAATAATACACATTATAAATTTAAATTAAAAGTATAAATGATTTTTCTTAAAATATTTTTTATATAGTGTTATCTTTAAGTCCTTCTTCTGTGAAAATATCCCAATTATCTAGAAAATAATATCTATCTAAATGCATAACACTCAAAGAAGCACAACAAAACAATTTCGACTCTAAATTGTCGATTTTCAAAGCCAGTTTTATCAACCTTATTATTACTGAAATTAAATTGAGTCATAACGTTTTCAAATGTAAAAATTGGTTCTCTAACTCTTTCTCTACGACTCCTAATAACTTTTATCGTAAGATTTTATTTTATTTTTGAAACCCGAAAAATAGCTTGGACATCCCACAACCCCTATCTTAAAATCACTTTAAAAACCGTAAACGAAACCCAAAATTAGGTTATGATACATAGAAGAAAATTTGAAGGAAAATGGTTGGCACAGAAATTTGTTTAAGGGTTATGCATGAAAATGAACTTCAAATTAAAAACAAAAATGATTTGGACGTAAACCAAAACACCACCACGTGTTATTTCGAAGGCGTTTTGGTCAACGAAGTTCTTAGTATCTAGTAAATTTCTGAGGACTATTGTTCCAGAATTAACGAATGCTGCTCTTACCATTCCAAAAATGGCTTCCAAACATTCTCTGTCCTCCGAAACCATCGCTAAAACTAACGAACATAACTCCCTTCTCCCATTTTTCTTACATTATATATACCTTCACTTTCTCCACCCTCTCTTATTTTCGCTCTTCTACCCCGCCGCCGCGTCGCCGCGCGGCCACCACCACCGTTCTCCCTCGTACAACACAACACACATAAAAAAAAGATACAAAAACACAAAAAGAAAACAGACAAAAACGTAGGAGGAGTTAGCTAGGTTCAACATAGAAGAAAGAGAACAAAAAAGGTTTCAACAATGGAAGAAACTACCGATTCAATAGCCTCCTCCTCCTACCCAACAAAAAAAGCAATAACAAAATTACTAGCAATCCATCTCTTCCTTTTCTTGAGCCTCCATGTCTCCGACGTCGGAGCACAGAAGACGGAAACTCCCCATTCGCTCGAACTCGACAGCTGCGATGGAGTTTTTATCTCCTACACCCTTGTGTCTCGGGAGAAGGAGTACCCGCACGTCAAGAACACGACGAAGCAGGCCTGGGCGTTCAAGGCGGAAGCCACGCTGACCAACGTGGGAGATGAGGAGGTGCAGGGGTGGAAGATGTTTGTGGGGTTCCAGCACCGCGAGATTCTCGTCTCCGCTGACGGCGCCATTCTCATCGACGCCGGCGACTTTCCTGCGGAGGTGGGTAATGGGACGACGATGGTCGGTTCCACCGTGGCGGACTTGAAGACCGCCATTGAAACCGCCGGGGATCTGAACCAGATGAGTGCGAAGATCGATATTGTTGGGACGCAGTTTGGGTTGGGTGCTGTTGCTACCCCCATGCCCAAAACCATTAGTCTCCAGAATGACGGATTCAAATGCCCTGCACCTACTCGAAAAGGTAATCAATATACAAACTTATCTTCCATATATAACAAGTGAACGTAAATGTTGATCCATGCATCAAAATACATAGAACTTGAAAATGTCATATTGTAACTTTGATTAAGATTGTTTTGATGAATGAATGGTGCAGACTCGAGAATGTTCGCATGTTGCAGAAAGGACCCGAAAGTGAAGGCAAAGCCAGTGACGCAAACCAAGTACCCTCCTCGTCGCCCTGGAGATCTAATCATAGAATACGACGTGCTTCAAGCTTTCCAGAACAACTACTATGTCCAAGTGACAATCGAGAACAAGCACCCATTGGGTCGTCTTGATCATTGGAACTTGACATGGGAATGGCCAAAGGGAGAGTTCATATATTCCCTTAAAGGAGCTTATGCTCGCAGAAAAGACCCTTCTGACTGCTTGTACGGTTCAGCCGGAAAATTCTACGGTGACATGGATTTCTCGCAGGTCGCAACCTGTCAGAAGAAGCCAACAATCTCCGACCTTCCAGCAGAAAGAAAAGAAGATGAAAAAGTTGGGAAACTCCCTTGGTGCTGCCGGAACGGGACCGTTTTGCCTCCACTCATGGACAAGAACAGAGCTAAATCAATGTTCCAGATGCAAGTGTTCAAAATGCCACCGGATACTGATAACAGAACGGCCATCACACCCCCTATGAAGTGGAACATCGATGGTGTCATCAATCCACATTACCAATGTGGTGCACCGGTTAGGGTTGATCCTTCGGTTTTCCCTGAGCCCAGTGGACTAAGTGCAATCTCCACCGCCGTAGCAACTTGGCAAATAGTTTGCAACATCACCAAACCCAAGCCTCAGCAAAACCGTTGCTGCGTCTCCTTCTCAGCGTTCTACAACGAGTCAGCAATCCCCTGCAACACCTGTGCCTGTGGCTGCACCGACACAAGTAAGTGCAACTCTCGGGCCTCTCCATTGCTTCTTCCGCCAGAAGCTCTTCTCGTGCCGTTCGCAAACAGAACCCTGAAGGCACGTGCATGGGCCAAGCTCAAGCACTTGCGCGTGCCTAGCAGGCTCCCTTGTGGCGATAACTGCCCCGTGAGCATCAACTGGCACGTGAATTCGGATCACAAGGAGGGATGGACTGCCAGGATAACAATTTTCAACTGGGAAGATTTCTCATTCGATGATTGGTTCACTGCGATTGAGCTGACCAAGACTTTCGAGGATTTTGAAGATGTTTATTCCTTCAACGGGACAAGAATTCCTGGTCTGAAAACCATTTTCTTGGAAGGCTTGAAGGGTTTGAATTACTTGGCCGGTGAAACCAACGGAACATACGCTAAGGACCCTAGGGTTCCAGGGAAACAACAATCTGTGCTTTCTTTCACCAAAAAGCACGGAAAACACTTTGATATCACAAAAGATGGGTTCCCCTCTAAGGTTTTCTTCAATGGAATGGAGTGCTCACTACCCCCGATCAGACCACACAAAAGTTCGGGGCATAAACCTTCCATCAGTTTCATTGCACTCATATTCACAGCGTTTGTCACTCTCTTGCTTATATAAATTAAACAATGGAGATTCATTGGGTTGACATTGGTAATTGAAGATGATCTGAATCCAAATAAAGGGTTTATTTTTCTTCTCTTCGGGGCTGCTTTTATATATATATATATATATATATATATATATATATATATATATATATATATATATATATATATATATATATGTGTGTGTGAGTGTCTG
>Ga0099822_1008344_pt1 | contig 13256 bp, 4 predicted proteins | sample CowpeawhiteBW_FD_76839 | JGI IMG/M metagenome (GOLD analysis project Ga0099822, IMG submission 76839) | Root nodule microbial communities of legume samples collected from California USA - Cow pea white BW | ecosystem: Host-associated > Plants > Roots > Nodule | place: USA: California | collected... | reverse complement strand
GACAAACAAAAAATAATAGATAAAAATATTTATTACTAATATATATATATATATATATATATATATATATATATATATATTAGTAAAGTTTTTGTGAATTAAAGTTTAGCGGGTACGGGTATGATATCCGTACCCGCCCCATTAACATGCGGGTATCAAAAATACTCGTACCTATGGGTAGCGGGTATCCATTTTTAATATCCGTTTTCTATCCATTGCGAGTTTTATCCGTGAATACCCGCGGGTACAAATATTTTTGACATCCCTTAAATATAAATCCGATAATATTTATATTCAATCTGAACATTTTATTTTTTTATTAAGTAGTTACAGATAAATTTGGATACAATTACATGGGTCGAATTAAGCAAAGGTATAAGAAAAACAATTTTGCTAGAATTTTCATAGATATGATAATATTATATTTGCATCAACATCAAAATTAAACAGAAATCTTCAAAATGTAGCTCTGAATATACAAAAAAAAAGATCTCCAAAATAGATAACTGAACATGAAAAAAAAAATCTCCAAAACATAGATGTGAACATACACAAAAAAATCTCCAAAGATCTGAACAAAAGAGAGTTGAACCTCGTTCTTTTCCAAACGTAAGGGTTTCGATTGAATGGTTGATGTAGAGCTGTCATTTAGAATCCGGCTCATCCGGGTTGAACCCGTGGTGAGCCGGGTTAACTCACCAACCCGTAAATAAAAGGGTCACACAAGTGTTTTTATTTTTCTATTAAGTTGGGCTTTACATTTGGATCATGTTAAGTTTTTTTGTTTTTATCCAACACATAAAGAATTTGTATTTTTTATTTATTTTGGTTTGTATTTGGATTATATTAAAGTTTATTTAGATTTTAATTAGAATTACAATTTAGTTTTGACTGAAAAAAAAAATAAAAAAATAATTTTTTTTTAATTAAGTGAACCCGTGAGCCAACTCGTTTAACCCGCCAACCCGTGATGGGCCGGGCCGGGTTTGAATTATTTTGGCTCGCTAAAAAGTGAGCCGGGTTGGGTTGACTCACTAAATCATCAATTCGTGGTGGGTCGAGCCGGGTCGGACCAAGTTACCCGTTTTGACAGCTCTAGGTTGATGAGGATGAAGAAGATGTCTGAGGCTTAGAGAGAGGGCAAAAGATAAATTTTGTGCAGGTGACAAAAGCTAATGAAGGCAAGGGCCATTGGTCGTAGTTGTTGCTTGCATCCAGTGTTCGCCCCACTGCATCGTGCAAATCAGTTCCCACACACAACCTCTTATCCTTTGTGTGAATGAAAGTTAGGGTTGTTGTTAGAGATGGAAACGCTTGACATGGAAATGTTCTGGAAATGAAAGTATGGCGACAAAGAATTAGGGTTCTTTTTTTTTTCTGAGGGAGGGAGAATGAAAGTTAGGGTTGCCGAGGGAGGGAAGTCTAGTGCTAGAGAATTAGGATTTCAGATGAAACTTTGGATTTATAATTAAATATACATGTCAAATTGGGTATCCACGGATTTTGAATTTAAACTTTGTACTCGACCGTTTAAACCCATATTGACTCGAAAATTTTTATTTAATTAGTCTAACTTGACCATGTGCAAACCAACCCGCCAATCTTTTTTTTTTTTGGTAAAGTGGTTTCGAACAGGTTGGACGTTTTTGCTTGGGCCTAAATGGGACTAGACAAATGCATTTAGGGAATAATTTTTTTTTCTTTTTCTTTTATATCGAGGTAAAATTTTGTGTAATTCGAGGTCTATCTCAATTCTACAAAGTTAGTCAATGTTTATTTTTATTATTTTTAGGTGTTGTGAGATTTCAAACACACCTTACTCATACTGAGATATATACATATAAAATATGAGACTAAATATTAATGAGTAGTTTGATAATATAATAACATAAAATAGACTCAACAATTAACAAATTTCGCTAAAATAATAACGTTAATATCATATTAAAAAAACAAATTTTAAACTTAACTTAATTTTATAAAACTGATTTATTAGATAAAATTTACATCTATTTATTTATTATAAATTTATTTATTGAATAATAATACCTTTATGAAGTAAACATATTTAGTTTTGAATACACAAGGTCCCATGTGAGGCCATAAGTGGCACTAGCCACATGAGCTATGCTATAAACTATTCTCCTCAACCTATGTTGCATGGCTTATCATTTCTCTGCATTATTGATCAAAGTACATGCTGTTCCTCTACATGTCAAACATAGGAGTCACAACATGTGACTAACAACAATAGTGAACATGTAGTGCCTAAGATCATTGATGGATATCTGAATAACTATATACATTTAGGTTTGGTTTTACTTTTATTTTTTTCTGAAGTAAATCTTTCATAAAAAGCGAATAATACTATCTTTTTCATCAAATATATGTTCAGATGATTTTGTTTAACCTACTTCAAGAATACAAGAAAAATATAAATTAAAAATTAAATTTACCAAAACAAGTCCACAACATGTCAAAATGGTTAAAAAAGTACTCATTTTACAAACCTTGAATTATTCGCCATAGTTAAAGATATAATTAAGGTTTTAATTTCAACATTACCAAGTTAATTAACTGATTTCAATGTAGTTTTTTATTAACTGATAAAGCTGGTGTGGGTTCAAAATTTTTTGAAATGAAAAAAAAAATGGTCCCTCTTTTCAACAGTCATTAAGGTGCAGCTGACAGAACTGTGAGACAGAGAATCGTCCCCATTATTACAAATATTAAATATTAATATAAAAATAAAAAATTATTTTCTTGAAATCTGTGTGTCTCATTAAAAGAAACCAAAACCACCCTTGTCTCTAAAATTTCCGACTTGTTCCAGTACGGGAAGTACCAATTTAAACCCCCCTGTGGACTCCAGTACACGTGTCAGAAACCCACCCAAGTAAACACTACCACTACTTGTAGTAACCTTATCCACTACTTTACTCTTTTTTTTCCATGTAAAAATGTTACTGTTAAATATTCCAGTGTTTGAAAGTTTGACATTTTCATATTTAAAGATTAGTATTTTTTTTCTAAATTATACTTAGACTTAAAGTTATTCCTCAAGACTAATTTCGGGATTATTTTGAATTTTTTATTTTTCAAAATATTCAATTGTAAAAGGTTCCAGAATAAAATTACTCATAAAAAAAAAACAGTATTATATAAAGGCGTCATGAATAGTACCAAGCACTTGCCAAAAAGAACAAAACACATCAACTTCCCCACAATAGTACTCATTTTCTTTTGAAAATTTAATCTAATAAGCATGTTTGAAAAAGGTTTTTTTTAAAGACAATATATGCATGGTTGACATAGTGTTATATGCATAATAGTAAAATAAGATGTTACAATAATTATATTAAATATTAATTTTGTTGGGATCTTTATATTTATGTAATTAATATGAAATATGTATAAATGTTTTGAAAAAAATTGTTAATTATTTTTAATAAAAACTATTATTTTATGTAAGAGACTAGATTTTAAAATTTAGGATCAATTTAGTCCTTCATCTTTCGAAATATGTAGATTTAGTCCTTTTAATCAAATTTTGTTAGGTTTATTTGATGTTTCGTACGTATTTCAAGATTATATTTGAGTTGTTTATACTTTTAACATATTTTTTCTTTAATGTTAAGTCAACTATTATTATGAAACGTACTTGAAATGTCAAATAAATTTAACAAAATTTGATTAAAAAAACTAAATCTATATATTTCAAAAAATGAGAAACTAAATCAGTTCAAAATTTCAAAATGAACTAATTTTAAAATTTACTAAAGATTAAGGAGAAAAACATATTTTACCATAAAATTATAAAAAAAATCGAATTTTATTGAGGGGAAGGAAGTGGTTGGTTTATGGTGAGTTACAGGCAGAACAAAGAATCCAAAGGTAAAAAGAAGTGTGATATTTCTGATAAAGTAAAAAGGTATAGTTAATATAATAAGGCATCCATAGTTTATAGCTAGCTGCATACCTACACTTTGCATTATTGTCATCATGTCCCACACTCAAATTTCCGAACAAAAATAATTCAATGAAGAATTAATATTGCATTCACACATATATTCGGAGAATTTTATGTACAAAAGAAATAATTAATATTAATATGATGTTTGGTGTCTAAAGATTACTCATCAATTTTTCTTTTTTCAACTCAATAAAATAGTTAACATTAAAGTTGCAAATAAAAGGATCATGAGACCATAAATCATAAGAGATACATTGTTCAAATGACTACTTAATAATTTATTAAGACAGAAAAATATTATGAAGCAAGACAGAAAAATTATATATAAAAGAACTCGTATATTATTACTTAAAACGATATCTAAACTCATTTACCATCATGTAGATACATATTACTAAGATAAATATTTCCTGAAATGTAAATAAAAATAGGGATGCAATAATATATAACTATAACATGTTATATAACATGTTTTCTACTGCACAACACATAATTTCTGCACAGTAATATGAAGGAATGGTCACAGTCATCAATTCTTGGCTCCAGTTTTCTTCAGGTAGACCCCATTTACAACACTTCTGTGGCTTATATTTTCTTCTAATTTAAGACTGCATTAACCTCACAACATGTGATGATAACAAAATTAAAAAATTAAAAAACTAAAAAACTAAAAACCCTTACAGGCTGTGAATTTAATGGAGAAAGGATGGGCCAACTCCTCTCAAGTTTTCAGACCAAATATATTTTGAAAATAATAATATATTCGCTCAATATTTAAGTAGAACTTCAAACAGAAGAAGAAGAAAAAAACTAATTTCAATGAGTAGTGATTAAACTACGTAATGAGTAAGAAGGGGAAAGAAAACAAAAAATAATATCTGTTAAGTAGTGTGATTATTATAAAAGAAAACCAAACTCAAAGAATCTTTGCTCAAATTCACTAGTTGCACCACTCATCATTGATTTTAAGAGTGGCATTTGCCAATAAAGTAAATGGTAGTAAACCACACATTTTCCCCAACATTTCTTTTCAAATCACTCTATTCAAATACACATGCATGCTAAGTGAATGCAAACAAAGACTACTTTAGTGTTAACTTTTTGATAGTTTTTTTTTCTATTAAAATGTAATTATGTAAGCTAAACAATTAAACTTAAATTCCTAAAATTTGCATTCGTTTATTGAACACTTTATAATTAAGGATTTTATATTACAGAGTGTATCTTTTCTGTCTCAAGTTATTGCCACTAATCAACTACTGATCGATATGTTACTAGATTTTGACCTTGCATATTGGTTGAGGAGCTTTTTGGGAGCTTGTTTGGAAGGTCTTCAAAAGATAAGTTTCTCCTTTCTTTTCTTGCACTAGTACAAAATATGTATATTAGATCGGTTCTGAAGCACATGTTAAATCGGTTCTACAACCGATCTAATATACACCGATGTAATATGTCGAAGACATATTAGATCGGTTCTGCAACAACTGATCTAATATAAAAAAAAAACATTTTTGAAACATCAGCGGTGTTCATCAATGTCCGTTTCCAAATTGTCATCATCTTTGCCTTTGATCTTGGATCCCAAATACACTTCAGATTCATCAAGAAAATATGTGCAAAGAATAATAGTGACATCGTTGGGAAGAAGACTCTGCAGATCTGACAAGAAAGAAACAAAAAACAAAAAACAAAAAAACTCAAATCAAGAACAAAAGAGATAGAACGATTTTTGGGTGTGGTTCTACGGAAGGAGTGAAGTTAGATCTAATACTTGGGCTGACAGTGTGCAGCGCGAGATGGAGTGGTGCTTCAACACATGGCGCAACGGCATACCAACGAAGGAGGTCAAGTGGAGCTTCAACAATGGAAGAAGAAGAGATGAAAACGGCAGTTGGACGCGATGATGGCAATGGAAAGCTTCGTATCCAAAACCCTAATGATGAGCTACAACCATGGTGGCGAAAATGAGAGTTCCTGGAAGAGAAGAAGAGAAGTGGAGGCACAAAGGAAGAACACGAAAAAATAGGGTTTTCGCGTAATGATATTAAATCGGTTGTTTATTTAACCGATCTAATAGTTACATATTAGATCGGTTCTCCTTGCAACCGATCTAATTAGATCGGTTAAATAAACAACCGATCTAATATACTTCCTTTTATTTACAAAATTGTCACCGCGTTTTGTTTTAGATCGGTTCCCTTTCAACCGATTTAATATTCTGTTCTAATATGTCTATTTTGCACTAGTGTTGTGTTGATCTTTGCATGCTTTTCTTTGGTAGAAATAGTCATAAAACTTTTCCTAAGTCAAAAACATGCAAATTGAATTGCACACGTGTGTTTCTTCTTGTGTCGAGTTCTTCTTTTGCTGTTTGATCCTTAGCAAAACTCCAATAACATGTTTTTTGTTGTTTAGGTTTAGATTGATAAGTCTTAATTACATTTCTTTATGTCGTGATAATTACTTGCATGCTAAAAACTCATGATTTGAGTTCTTAGAAGTTAATATTAGGGATAGTAAGCCCATAAATGTGTCTAGGATTGGAAGAGTACCCACCTTGCATGTGAGATTAGTGTATGAGATTGTTCTAGTTTGAAGTAGAAAAGCCAATTGCATCTTAACAATGAAAGAATTGAACACCTTAACATCTTAACATCTTAAATCCAATAAGAATGATGATAATTGGCATTATCATATTTTTATTATGTTTATTTTTTTATCTTTTATTGGTATTTTTATTATTATCTTTTTAAATAATTAAAGATTTATTAAATAATTTTATAAAAGAGAAGCATTTTATCTTTTATTAGATAATTAAGATTTCATTTAATAAATTGGGAAAGATAAGTATTTGATTTATTTTGCATATAAGTAGAAATATTAGAGATTTAGAAGTTATCAACATAATCAATTATCAATAAAGTTTGCTACTTCAATTACAAATTCAAGTAAAAATTTCAGGCCAATCCAGTTTTGAAAGTCTTTAAACAGAAGGCTTTACATAGTTAAAGAAATAACCCCCTTTTCGGGAATAAACCTTCCCTTTTGGGTGAGAGAGTGAACTTAATTCTTTGGTGGAGACTCATTTTAGAAGCCGGAGGCATATATCACTAATTGCTAATCTTTTTTTCAGTGTTCAAAATGTGTTGGAGTAACTAACTCCCTTATTCACCGGGTTGGACGTAATGTATCTTTAATCTTTGTGATTTTCGCTATTCAATATATTTATTATCCATACTCTTATGTTCTTAATTGCATGATAATTATTGATTGCATATTTATAGGTATATAATCATTGGACTCGATATTAGAACCTAAAATAGAATAAACTAATAGATTGTACATCTAGACATAAAGTACATCATTGGTCATTCTTAACATCCGAATTCAGTACTAAATGCAAATTTTTAATAAGGAAAGGTCTAAAACATTAGAGTTCTTATTAAAGTTTAGACTTATCGCTAAGACATTAGAATTTGTTACATAGTGGTATGAAAGCTAGAGTTAAGAATTAGAAATATATTGTTAGCGTTTGGATTTATAACCTTTTTTTTTTTTAGTTGGTAATCTTATGATGAATTATAGGCCTAATTATTTATAGAGATTATATAACACATGTATTGAATTTACCCTGTCATAGGAGTGAAAAAATATTCCTATTAAGTGGCTTTCTTAAGTTGACAACTTATTAAAGGTTTTAATGTAGTTTAACACACATATCTTTTAGAAATAAAGTATTTATGACGATTAATATTATTAGTATTCTAACATGAGATGTTCCCTGTGGACTGATAATGAAATACTTGATTACGAAATGATATTGATTGAAAATGAATTAAAATTTTATCCATTTGAGTATATGAATGAGATATAAATAGATAAAGTGATTATGATTTGATTTATAAACATGTACGAAGGTTTTTAAAAGTCCAACTTATCATATTGTATAATTATGTTATTTGTCAATTATGATAAACATATGTTACACGAGAATATCTGATGATGAAAAAATACTTTTAAAGTTAAGTATATTATAGAAATGCGAATTCAAATTTTACAATGTAATTGTATAATAGAAAATTAATTTTACTTCCTTTAAACTATCACTTTAAATTTTTTAAAGTAGGTATCTGAAATAAGCGAAATAAAAACATAAGACTTAGATGTTTAGAATTTTAATTTTCTTTTTCTTTAAATATTAAATTCATCAACTATTAGACACCATCACATCATTTACGAATGTCTAAGTCTCACATTTCGATGTTAAAATCATCGAAAACTTCATCTTTACAAGTCATTCTTATAAACTATAAAGTGAAATTAAACTAAAAATTTATTTCTTAAAATATTTAAATATTAAAAAAATGAAAACAAAGTGAAAAAGACTTTTACGAATTCAAAATATGGATATTCCTTGAATTCATGTTTCACCCCATCAAACAAAACACTAATAATCTCTCTCTCTCTCTCTCTCTCATTGAGTACTGTGTGTGTTTCTGAGTGAGTTCATAGCTTTGCAGCCTTAACCCTGACCCCATTGGAGCATAACTCACCATACAAATCAAGCAACCTACTCACCATCACCTTGCTCTTTCTTTCCTCTTTTGCCCCAAACAACCAAACACACTCTTTTTTCACATCACACATTCCTCTTTTCCTTCTCTCCACCTTTTCATCTTTTTCTTCACCCAAACAAAAAAAAAATGGACTTTGGAGACACCACCAACACCTTCACCCTCACCACCCCCACCAAAGAGGAAACAACCACTAACAACATTCTTTGCTACTCCTCATGGCTACAACCTACTCCTAATTCTACCCACACCACCACGCCGCCGGAGAAGGGTCTCACGTGCACTGGGACCCTCACCTCACGTGCTTGCATCTTGGTAAGAGACATTACTTTGAGGATGTTACTGATGACGATGTTTATAATAATAGTAATAACGGTAATAATGTTGCCACCCTGGGGAAGCCACACGTGTGCCGCGTGGGCGATGGCGTTGTTATTTCGGGGAGCCGACACGTGGGTGGTGATGATGGTGTTATTACACTTGGAAACAGACACGTGTACGGCGGCGATGGCGGTTCCGGTTACTTTTCAGAGGGTAACGATAAGAGAGCGCGGGGTGGTCATGGAGGAGCTGGCGGTGGCGGGAGCGTGAAAACGGCGGCGTTTGCGGTGGTTCCGAGGTGTCAGGTGGAGGGGTGCCACGTGGCGTTGGTGAACGCGAAAGAGTACCACAGGAGGCACAGAGTTTGTGATATGCATTCGAAGGCACCCAAAGTTGTGGTGTTGGGTTTGGAGCAGAGATTCTGTCAGCAGTGTAGCAGGTAACTTTATCATCATCTTTTTCCTTTTTTTATTTTTATTTTTTATTTTCAGACTAAATTTATGTATAATTTTTTAAATAAAAATTAGAATTTTGCTTTCTTTCTGAGTAACATATAAACTAAACAGTTAATTGATTTATAGAGAATAAAATGGTTAATTATTTTCATGTAATTGTGGATTTACAAGTTGTAGGTTTCATGTGGTGTCGGAGTTTGACGAGACAAAGAGAAGTTGCCGGAGAAGATTAGCGGGGCATAACGAGAGAAGAAGAAAAAGCTCTCACCTTTCTGTTACCAGAAGTTGTAGACAAGGTAAAAACAAGAAATGAAAATTGGGTTTTGTTGATTTGACATGGTATCTAACTCATGGTGATCGTTGGTTGTTGGGTTGTGAATGATGTTACGCAGGGTGTGGTCTCTCTCTTGTGTCATTTGGGAGCAGTGATGATTGGTGTTCTAATCATCATTCTGATGATCTCTCCACAAGATGCAGTGCAGCACTGCGTGAACTCATAGCAGAAAACCGTGCTGCCCTAATCACCAGACAACAACATGTTTATGTTGTGCCCCACCATGAAGAAGAAGAACAAGGGTTTGTGGAGATGCTACAACCTGAGTCCAATTATTTTCCTCAACACATGTTTTCTCAGACACAACAATAATGGTTCTGTTCTGATATTGCTGGTGCTGCATGGAGACGCCTTGTTTGCCAAAAATAAGAACTTGTTTCTCCATGGTGGGATTCTAGAGTACTACCCAGTTACACTGTCAATGGTGATTTGTCAAATATTTTGCAGCAGATATATGAAGTAATATGCAGTAATCAATCTGCATGTAATGTTCAATGATATACTACATGTGCAAACTCACCTCATGCTTTGGGATGTTCTACAATTTTGTTTCATAACTATGTTTTGATGTCTATACATAATACATGCATGTTTAAGGTTAAAGTTGAATTAAATATTTAAATTTGTAGAATTTTATGGGTGGATATATATTACTTAAACATGTTCTCAACACATTATTAAAGTTACTGTTGGGAGTCTAAATTATTAAAGTTATTGTTGGGAGTCTAAATTAAAATCTCACATCAAATATAAAAAAAAGTCTTGTATTCATTATAGTAATTAATTTATAAATTAAAAGTTATTAATGATTAAAATAATTTTTAAATTAGTTATTGTAGTAAAATTAATCTTTAAATTAATCACTGACATTAGTTATTAAATTTTTTGTTAAAAAAAATTAATTTTTAAATTTGTTTCATTAATAACCAATTTAGATATAAATTTAGAAAAAAAAAATTTCGGTTAAAATTTTAATAGTTAATGTTACTGATTTATTTAAAAACTATTTTAATTATTAATAAATTTTAGTTTGTTAAAGTTTTTGTTATAAATAAAATTAATTTTTAAATTTGTTTCATTAATAACCAATTTAGATATAAATTTAGAGAAATTTTTTTTTCAGTTAAAACTTTAGTAGTTAATGTTACTGATTTATTTAGAAACTATTTTAATTATTAATAAATTTTAATTTATAAATTATTATCTAAATTAGTTATTATAATACTTATTATTTTTGGTTATTAAAATTTGTTATTAATAAAATATTTTATTGTAGTGATTAAATAAAAATAAAAATTAACTCAGTCTCTTCTTCCCGTAAGTCATACTTCATTGGTGTGTTAATTTTCTCAATCTGTTTACCCAACAATTGTTTGAGTAATAAAGGTATTACATTTGCTTTGTCAATATAGTTTTTTTTTTTCAAATAAAAGTTGAACTATGGTTATAAATTTTGAAATCCTTAATTCAAACTTTTATGGCATTAAAAGAATAAACATATTTTTGTAAACTTTTTTTTTAATTTTTATAATAATAATAATAATCAAAATAAATAAAGTTTGAAAATACTACACGGCAATAAGGTGAAGAGAAAAAAAACCAAGAAAACTCTTTGAACATGAAAGTAAATTAATTTAATAAGTTTATGTAATGATAAAAGCAAACTAAATTAAGTATGTTTTCAATTTCTGTAATATATATTTTATTATTCCTCTTAAACTTATTATTTTTAAAAATAATCATTATAATATTCAAACTTTTGGCATTAGTCTATATGTTGTATTATAATTTGTTAACTATTAGGCTCGACTTGCGATAATCAGAACCCACATCATGCTATTTGGCATAAAAAAAATGTTCAAAGCAATGTCTTATCATATTATATATGTTGGATTAATAATCAACAGAAACTATGGGTTTTTTTTTTCTATAAAGAGAAAGGGCCTAAGCCCACCCACAAAATTTATTAAATCAAGAGGGAAATTAGGACTTGATACATTACAAGATGAGAAAAAAAAATGAGAATTAAAAAATAACACTACTACAAAGGATAAAGATTGTGAATTGAATTAAATCATTTTTAGTTAATTTTTTAATGTATAAATTGTTAACTATTATAAATGAAAACCAAATTATGCATTTTCAAATTTGTAAGTTATAGTTTGATTCGAAGTTCTACTTAAATCAATTAGTTTCTAAAAGTTAAACTAAAGAAGTTTAATTTGTTTAAAATATTTTTTTTTAATGTAATGTAGTTTAATTTGATAATAATAGTTTGTTTTTGATTGATTATTATTATTATTATTATTTTTATTTCCTTAACTACAATGCAAATGTAAACTTTAGGAATCACCATTTCGATATCTTTAGTCAAATAGTTAATGAGGTAGAATTTCAAGTTCTACAATTTGAACTGTATAGTGTAATGATGCAAGAGTTACATGCTGATGATGATGTATGAGAAAAAGATAATTGCAAATGGAATTTTGATGTGTAATTGGATAAGGGAATAATAAAATAAATAGTATAATATAGTTTATAAGAGTGAGTATGTGTTGAAGTTAAATTCCTTCTTCTCCATGAGTTATTATATAGCTTTTTAGAAACCTTATTTTTATGATTTATTTTTTTTATCAAAAGAATTAATTTAAATTAATATTATAGTATTTGAGGAGTGTTCTAACCGATTTTCAAAAAGATGACAAAAAAGATGCAGTGCATCTCCAAAACCTGTCAAAGACAACAATAAAACTTTCATGTACAAAAGCTAAGGCTCTCATAGACATTGGGCACAAAAATATATATCTGAGGAGCCTTCAAACAACATATAATCAACATTCTTGGGAAGGAAATAGAGCTTGGGTAGGCGCCAACAACCTATTGTGCTATTATAATAAATCGACAGAACAATCAAAACTGAACTTTTAATGCAAGAAAAAACAACAACAATTTTGTAAATAATAGATGTATTTTTTTATAAGAAATAAATATGTTTTTGGTCCTTTAACTTTTAGCGAAATTTGGAAATAATCCATCTTCGAAACTTTGGCCCAATTTAGTCCTTAACTTTATAAATGTGTGAATTTAATCCTTTTAACCTAATTTTATTAAGTTTATTTGATGTTTCAACCGCGTTTCTCAGCTAGCACTAAACAAAAAATGTGTCAAACAGTATAAGCAACTCAAATGCTATCATGAAACACGTTTAAAACATCAAATAAACCTAACAAAGTTTGATTAAAATGAATAAATTTACACATTTCTAAAGTTGAATGACTAAATTGGGCCAAAGTTTCAAAAATGAATTAATTTCAATTTTCATTAAAAGTTAAGAGATGAAAAACATATTAAATTCTTTTTATAATAGTTGAATCGATGTAAAGAGTAGATAACAATGAAACAAAAGAAATGAACATATATAAAGAGGAATAAAATTTCTAATAGTAATCTTGGTAGGGAGTTCAAAGATACAAAATACAACAAAAATAAATATGGCAATAACAAAGATTAAAGTATCATTAACTAAAATATTCTTTTATATATATATATATATATATATATATATATATATATATATATATATATATATATGTTTCGGT
>Ga0099822_1008343_pt1 | contig 13258 bp, 3 predicted proteins | sample CowpeawhiteBW_FD_76839 | JGI IMG/M metagenome (GOLD analysis project Ga0099822, IMG submission 76839) | Root nodule microbial communities of legume samples collected from California USA - Cow pea white BW | ecosystem: Host-associated > Plants > Roots > Nodule | place: USA: California | collected... | reverse complement strand
AATAGCAATAAATAAGAAAATTGGATTTTTGAATAGTTTTTAATTTTTATGTTTTATTTTTATATTTGTTTGGTTTTTTTTTTTTTTTTTTCATTATTTTTAATTATTTTTTTTTTTTTTTTTTTTTGATTTCATTTAATAATCTCTGAAATTATTTATAAGACACACATTTGATAAATTTTTAATATTTTTATTTGTTGTTTATTTTGATCATGTAGAATACTATTTTGATATATTTTATATAATTATTTTTTATTTTCTAACTCATCATTATCAATCATAATGTAATTGTATCACTATATTATATAAATAAATTTTATTTACTATAATAAAAATTTAATGTAACTGCTATGATTTTTTTTATCACCATCAAATATATATTGAACTTCAAAAGATACAAAATTTATGTTAAAAATTTATTATTGTTACTTTAATATTTGTTCTTTGCGGAATTTTGATCATGTATTATCTCTTATTAATGTATAAAAAAAATATTCATTAGAATTTAAAACATTTAACTTTTAAAATATATTTTAATTTGAATATTTGTTTTCTTTTTATATTATTTTATAAAAAAAAATTAATTAATATTAAAATAATAAAAAAATGGGTACGTATGCGTACAAAAATATACTCGTTGTCTAATAAAAATGTAGATAAAACAAAAATTTAATATCCGTTGAGTTTTACTGTAAAAATAAATATGAATTTTTTTTATAAAAGCAAACATGAAATAGCGAAACATGTTATCATCCTATATATGTTTCTTTGTAATGTCCCATGATTATTGTTAATTAAATAATAATCACTACATTCCTACCACGTCTCTTCAGAACATGAATGAATATCTTCTGACCCTTTCAACATTAACGTCTTGTACCATAACTTTTGTGGTCTTTTTTTCATCTCACGATATTCGATTTCAAACTGTTTTACGGAACACGACACCATCAATGAAACCTCTCTGATGTAGTATGCTGTAAGTTTCCGCGTTTTCTCCTTTGTTTATACAGAAGTGGGGTACGCGGCTAGCTGCTAGAATCATCTTTGTACTCAAAGTCTTTAATTCTCAGAACTTTTCTGGTTAAAAAACAAGAACCCTAAAAATGCCAAGGCTAGGTGCAAACAAAGTCTGCTACAAACCAATGGATTGACCAAAAACCAGTTCACACAATCTATTAATCAACTGTTACTATTTATATACTTTTATTTTGTTGGAAATTCCCCATATATAAGTAATGTAAGGTGTAAATTTTATTTTACAAGTTATTTTTTTAAGATTGTGTTAGACTTAAAGTCCACTTATTAACATGGTATCATATCTAAAAATGGATCTTTGTAGCTATGACCCTCCAAAAATTTAATTTTTTAAAAAATATATTTCTAAAGTTTTTAAATTTAAAAAGAATTTTTTTTAAAGTTTTTATTTTTTAAATATATTATATTGATGGAAATTAAATTAGATAATTTCTTTTATAAAGTATAATATTTAATGTTAATAAATAATAAAATATAAATTAAATATAATAAAGAATAAAATCAATTATTGAGATATTTTTTATGTTCTCTCTCCTTCTAAGTTTCTCACATTTTTTTCATTTATTTTTCACACTTACATATTTTCTTTTGTTTTTTTTAAAGAAAAAAAGTTAAACACAAATTCTTTCTTTTTGTTCTCTTCCTTTTCTAAAGATAAAAAAGGTCACTTTCTTTTATCTCTTGATAGTGAAATATTAGTTTAATAGTTAATATTTTTTTCATCTTATAAGTCTTTTGTATATTTATTATTTATGAATATAGAAAAAAAATTATGTATTATATGTTTTTTCATAACTTTTTTTAATTCTGATTCGATTATAATGTATTTTTTCTTATAGTAATTATGTCTTTCAATTCCGGATTAAAATTTTATAAATTATTTTTAGTCTTAAACTTTTATTTTTTAAATAGGTATATTGATGAGAAATAAAATAATAAATTAATTTTTGTTAAAGTGATAGAAGGAAAGATATTGGTGAAGATGAAAACAAGACAAATTTACTTTTTTACTTATTCAAGCATGATACTAATTAAGAATACTTCTTTATCCATTTCTTAATATTCAAAGAATTATAGGTGGGAGACTCATATTAATTCTTTGGAACTTATATCTGAAAAACGTTTTCAAATGTAAGAGTATCCAATGACCGAAAGGGATGAAATTATAAAAGTTTATTTAAATGAATTTTATATCAAATACAACGTCAAAACTATCAGTTTTATAAAGAGAAACATACAAAAGATTCAATACTAAATTATATATAATTTTGTTATATTAGTGACAATGATTAAATATATAAATTTTAAATATAATATTTTGGTCATTTCAAATTTTTTGGTCAAGATCCGCTACTGATCAAGCCATTATTTAAAAAGCCTATCCTAGTGAAATTATTGGACATCCTATTTCACCCGCTATCGGGCCACTAACAGACCACCCGTTTTTATACCTATGCACGATATGTATATACCTCATTGTGAGGAAGTGTGTTAGAAGTCCCACAACGATTAGAGATGAGACAATATGGAAGTGCAAATCTCACCTTATGAATCAGTTTTTGAGATTGAATTAGACTTAGAAATCATTTCTAACGAATTTTATTAATATCACTCATATGTTGACCGTAGATGTACTACAATAAATTCTTCTTTTGACTCTTCTACAATCTTGAGCACGTAGTTTTTTTTTAATGTTATTTAATTTAACTTTCAGTTTTTTAAGCAACTTAAGAAAATCGTTTCACGTATGTTTAAAAGATTGGTCTGACGGTAAACATGAGAAAAATCTATCACTATAATAAATACAGTAGTAATCTAATTATTTATTACTTTTAACTTTTAATGTACTTGTTTTCTATAAACTAGAAAAATTATATTTTAATTTTTATTCTTTATTTTCTGATGTGATTTAATATGGATCATTAATTATTTTAATAATTTAATACGGATCATTGATTTTTTCAAAGAAAAAAATAAAAGTATATTAATCATTGGTTCACATTAAATTATATCAAAGAATAAATTATGAGAGTCAAAAAATAAAGTCATAGAATCATTGTTTCAAACTAAAATACTTTTCATGATTTCTTTTTATGTTTCTTTTCTGTTTCCATTTCAACCCAATTCAAATTATATATATATATATATATATATATATGTATGTATATATATATGTATGTATATATATATATATATATTAAGAAAAAAACAACATAACTTATAAAAAAAAATTTATCATATAGAATATCAATTTCAAATGCAATAATCATTTATTAGTAAGTTGTACCGTGAAGGGCAAAGACGAGTTGATCTTGGTGTTCTACATAATCTATGACATTAAAAGAAGATTAAGATAATTAATTGTTGTTTAGAAAATCTATATCAGGTCACACTTATGACACCTAGATCCATGCAAGAAAAAAAATTCATACATGTATTATAAACATTCATGAGATACAATATCTGATCCACTCATTATAAAGTGACCTTATAAACTCATCGGTTGAGGAATAACGAGACTGAACGAAGAAGACATATTCGCACAAACTCATCTAAAAAGTATTAGCTACGAAGAATGAAGACATAGTAGAAGCTAAGTTAACATGTGTGTTCGGTGAGAACATCTAGACCTTGTAAGAAGAGTAGTGGAATTGTACCAAGTTTTAAACTATATAAAATATAACAATCAATATAATATAATATATATAATTGATGAAATAGACATTAATAATAAAAAAATTTAAAGTAAATTATGAAAATACTTGATAAAGAGAATTAACAAAATACATAAATCAAATAAGTAAGATGGACTAAATAATTCTATAAAAAATAATTTAAAAAATATAATTAATAATAATAATAATAATAATAAATATATTAAAAGTATATTACAGTTCCATTTGATTTGATTTGATTTGAGTTTATTCTAAAAATTCAAATGAAAACTAGACCTAAAAAAGTTGAAGTTACTTTTATTTTTTGAATTATTATTTATTGGGATGGGTTCTCATGGTTCCCTTTTGAACCGCTCTAATTTTGATAGAATGTAGACATGCGACCCGTGTCTGGCTTGGTTAAAAGGGAAGCTACTATTTGTAGCGTGAATTAAACGTACGTTTAAAGGTTTCAACGGATCCTTGATTTTGTGAGAATATTAAATTTTTGTAGGTTATTTTAGTATGAGTGTTTCATGGATCCTTGATTAATTAAAATATGTAAAAAAGAAAAATGACTTACGTAATGAAAACGACGTTGTTGGTTGCTGAATTCACGATGCGATAGAGATTGAAATTGAGAAGATATGAAAGTCTGAAATAAGGTGAAGAAGCCTGAAACTTTGATAGTATAGTAGCTTGACCGTTATGTTGGATGAGCAAAAGACGTGGCCATGGTAAGACGTGGCCATGGTAGTGTGTGATCTTTGAGTCCAAATATGCATGCATGAAGACACATGCACAATGCTGCAAACCCAGAACACGATAATATTTGTGCTATGGGATATCAATTTATTGGATTTATACTGATTTATTTGAAAAAAATAAAAATAAGTTTTTTATGGACTCTCAGTTTTTTCTGCAATTTAAATATGCAACCCTTGCATCAGATTTGTTTAGAGAAAAAGAAAAAATAGAATGAGATAGAAAGAAATTGTGAGTATATCTGGTGAGAAGCTACCAGAGATATTGAAGAAGAAACAAGAAAATGTTTTATTCCTCATCTCATATATATTGAGGTTCTCTCTATTGTTTATTTAGAGTAACCATAGAGTTTGTTATCCACCTTGACAAAAATAATGCTCTGTTAATACTTGGAATTTTCAAGAAAACTTATGGTGTATCCATTAATTTTTATTAGTGGAAGTTTGTATTGGACGACAAGGTCCCGTAGATTTTTCCTCCATATTAAGATTTTTCTACGTTAAAAGTTTTGGTGTGTCTTGGTTTCTCTTTTATCTATTTTATACATTTTATTATTTGCATATTATTTATTTAGAGAAGATTTAATCTGGGTTTTGCTTCCGTACTTGGTTATTTGTTATTTTTGAGATCTTTCCAACAATATTAATATATTTAACCTGCTAAAGAATTATTATTTTATTCTAAATTTTATACTGCATAATATTTTACTACAAATTCCACCAATAAAAAATTATCATCATCGACCTCTAATTAAAAATAAAAGATAAAGAGGAAAAGTTTGGCAATAGTATGTGAAAATGAGAATTGAGAACAACCAACTTATTGGCCCAGCGTGAAGATAACATATATATGGATTACACATCGAAGAAAACGACTGATGAAAATAATTTCATTGCATCTGGTCCAGGCTTTGTTCATCCTTTTGTAATACAAGCCTCATAAATTAAATTAGGAAAATGTTCCTCCAACTTCAATCATATTGCATCCAATGTCAAGGACAAAACCTGATAAAGTAAGAAAATCATGTTCTAATAAAGTTATTTTCACTATTCACTAAGCATATAAAAAACATAAAATTAATTGAAAAAATATATTTTACCGGATGAAATGCAGGGATTAGAGTGTCCCATCCTCTCTTTCTTCGTCAACACCCTCACGCGCTCTCTTCGCTTTTGTAATATCGAGGATAAATCTTGTTATTATAAGCAATTTTCCTGTGATGTTCTTACTCGAAAGATGTGTGCTATTGAACAAGTTGTGAAACTAGAAAGTCTCTTCAGTAATTTACACCGAAAGCACTTTCCATTTGTGTTGTATTTTTTAATTTTAACTAATTTACTTTTAGTGGTAATAAATTAGATTTAATATGTATATTTGTTTTAATTTTGTATTTGTTCTTTGTTTTAGTTATAATTTTTTTTGTGTGTAAATATTATTTTTTATTGACTTAAGTTACATCGATTCTTCATTTTCAAGATTTTAAAATTGTGAACACTCAATTTCGTTAATATGAATAAATTTATTTTTGAATAAAATAAAGAAAAAATAAAAAATATTTTTTCGTTAATGATAAATAAAAAAAGATTAAATAAATTTTTTTTAACGATTTTTCAAACTTTAATTTTAGCAAAAAAAACATGAGAGATGAATAAAAGATAAAAAGGAATAAAAAGAACAAGGAAAAACTCATTTGTTTTTAACTATCACATCCCTTCTTATTAATCCAACAGTCCAACATATTTTCGTTCTCACTTTTTACTTTTATATCCTTTGTTCATAATAAAATAGTGATATGATTTTAATTATTAGAAGCAATGTCTCTTCTAATGTAGAATCAATATTATTGATGATGATTGATATTATACTCTGATTGGCTGTGATTCGGTTCCCGTAATGTGTTACTATTAGTGGCGGATCTTGATCAAAAAGTTTGAAGGGGCCAAAATAATATACTTAAATTTTATATATTTAATTATTATTACTAATATAACAAAAACATATATAATTTAGTATTGAAATCCTTATATGTTTTTCCTTAAAAAAATTATAGTTTTCAAATTGTATTTGATATAAAACTCATTTTAAATAAGTTTTTTCAATTTCATCTCTTTCCCCGGATATTCCCATATTATAATAAGTTCCAAAGAATTAATATGAAACATTTCGCCTATAATTCAAAAAAATTAATATGAAACTTTTCACTTATAATTCTTTGAATCTTAAGAAATGGTTCTCTAATTAAACAATTGAATTCCTAGTGTCATGCTTGAAAATAGGTGAAAAAGTAAATTTGTAATGTTTTCATCTTCAAGGGTATCTTCCCTTTTATCACTTTTAAAAAATGAATTTATTATTTTATTTTTCATCAATGTACCTATTTAAAAAAAATTAAGACTAATAATTTATCAAAATCTAATTAAAAATTGAGAAACGTAATTACTAAAAAAATGATAATCAAGTCACATTTAAGAAATGGTTATGAAAAAATATATAGTACATAACTTTTCTTTTTATATATTCATAAAAAATAAATATAAAAAAACTCATAATTAGTGGAAGGCAATAGTGAGATTGGGAGAGGGGGAAACGTGAAATTTATTGCAAATCTTAACCTAATTTTTGTTAATTAAGTGAAGTATGCATGGGCCATCCGGCGCTACCAATTGAGGCATTATGAGTCAGCCATTCGACGTCACCTGTTGATTCATCACGTTGACTTATTTTTCTATTATAATTAATATTCGTAGAGTGGGTTGTATGTTGGTTTAATCGACGCCCTTTGCATTCTCACAACGGCTAACACCATTTTCATTTTTGAAAGTTACACAGTAACATTCTTATAGTAAAGTATGAGACACTATTAAAGACTGAACTTGCCAATTTGGCATGACTAACATTGAAGATTATAAATGGAGTTTTAAGAAGGTGATGTGTCAAGCTACTTGTATTTCTACAACTTTGATTTTTGAGTTGTAATAAAATTTAAAGAATTAAATATTTTTTCTCCAAGCTTTTATAAACAATTGCTTTTTATCTCTAACATAAATTGTAAAGAATTTAGTTCATAGAAAATCATGTAAAATATTTTCTTCAACAAACAATATATGAAGTGTTTTTCTATGAGACAAAAAAAGTTTCATAATAAACTATAATGTAATTTTTACATGTCGTTTGTTAAAAAAAGATGTTTTACATCAATTTTGTAAGTGTTTGAACGAAATACTTTATATTTTAATTCAAAGATGAAACATAATTTTTTATGTCAATTTTAAGACGAAAAACATGTTTAAATTTAATTTAAATATATAAATAATTTAACATACATATAGAGGTGTCAATTTGGCCCAGCCCACAGGACTTGACCCTGGTCCATGTGGACTAGGGTCAAAAAAGCTCACATTGAAAAAAAGCCTCCAACAAAGAAGCCCACAGGGTCAAAAACCCTACAAAAGCCCTGTGGGCCAGGGCCAACCCATGGGCTTTCACCTTCCACATTAAAAATATATTATTTTTTAAAATATATTACTATTTGTGAGACAGGCCCAACGAACCGGACAAGCATAACAACCTGAATAGGTCGAACGACCCGGACCTGCTCGACGACCTCGACAAGAACGACGACTTGAACGGGCTCGATGATCCAAACAGACCCAACTACCCGGATGACCCGAAAGGGACCGACGACCCAGACGACCCGAACAGGCCCGACAACCAGGACAACCCGACAACACAGACGGGCCCGATGACATGGACGGGCCCTACGACCCAACAGGCCCGACGACCAGGACGGGCCCTACACACCAAAAAAGCCTGACGACCCGGACAAGCCCGACGACTCGGACAGGCCCGACGACCCATATGGACTCGATGACCCGGACGATCCCTACGACCCAAACGGGCCCGAAGAACGAGACAAGCTCGATGACACGGACGGGCCCGACAACCCGGATGAACCCGACAACCCGAATGGGCCCGACGACCCGGATAGGTCGGATGATCCAGACACGCCCAACGACCCGAACAACACCTACGACCCGTATGGACTTGACGACCCTGACAAGCCCTACGACCCAGAAGGGCTCGATGACCCATACAGACCCGACGACACGGACATTCCCAAAAACCCGGGCGGGCCCGATAACCTGGATTGGCCCTACGATGCAAACAGCTCCGATGACCCAGACGGGCCCAATGACCAGGACGAACCCGATGATCCAGGCAGGCTCAATGACTCGAACGGGACCGACGACCTGGACGGGCATGATGATCCATACATGCCAACGACCGGAACAAAATCATCCGTGTCGTTGAGGCTGTCCGGGTTACCGAGCCCATCCGGGTCGTTGGGCCCGTTTGGGTCATCGGGCACGTTCGGGTCGTCTGGGTCGTAAGGCCTATCCTAGTCGTCAGGTCCGTTCTGGTCATTGAGCATGTCTGGGTCGTAGGGACCGTCTGGGTCGTAGGGACCGTCCGGGTCGTCGTGCCCTTTCGGGTCGTCGGGCTCATCCAGCTTGTCGGGCCCGTCCTAGTCGTTGGGCCCGTCTGGATTGTCGAATTTCGTTCAGGTCGTTGGGCCCATTCGGGTTGTTGGGCCCGTTAGGCTCGTCGGGTCTGTCCTTGTCATCGAGCTCGTCCTGATCATCGCACCCGTCCAGGTCATTGGGCTCGTTCGGGTCATTAGGCCTTTCTGGATCATCCAGCCCGTCCGGGTTGTTGGGTCCGTCCGAGTCGTCTGCGTCGTAAGGCTCGTCCAGGTCGTCGGGCCCATTTCGATTGTCGGGTTCGTCCGGGTTGTCGGGCCTGTCTGGGTTATCAGGCTCGTCTTGGTCGTTGGGCCCATCCTTGTCATTGGGCCCGTCCTGGTCATTGGGCCCGTCCGGGTCATCGAACCCGTCTGGGTCATCAGACCTGTTCAGGTTGCTCGACTTGATCTTTCACTCTGGCTTAATGTAGTATTATTTGGGGGGCTAACCCTCCTTAGCCCTAGTCCTAACCCACTAGAGAGGGGGCTTTGGGGGTTGGGGCTTTTTTTTGGCCCCCTCATTTTAGGAACCCCCAAAAAGAGACTTTATGAAGAGTGGGTCAGGACTGACCCATGAGTTAGGGGCCAAATTGACACCTCTACATACATATATGTATGTCAATATTGCGAAGTTTTCCTTAGCCGAAAATATTTATCCCACTTGATAAAATTTAACTCAATATCCTTTTGTAGATTAACGGATGACAGTATTAATAAATTAGTTTTAATGTCCACTTTGTCGTGAGATTTGTAGGTAAAGTGGCAAAGTTTCATTTAATGGATTAAATATGATTTTTTTTCCTTTAACTTGTATAACTTACAGTGAATTTAGTTCTTTTAAATTAAATTTAATAAATAAGAATTTAAAATGTTAAATAAATTTAATAAAATTTAATTAAAATAACTAAATTTATGTATTTTTTAAAGATATGAAACTAAATTTGTCTAAAATTTAAAATTTTAAAGAGTGATTAATTCTAATTTTATGTAAAATTTTAATTTTTACGAATAAAAACATATTTAATATTAAAGTCATCACATTCAAGATTTTGTTCTTTTCTAATTTAATGGTAATTGAGAAAGAGTTTTCGATGACTTAAGAAAAGAGGATATTTATAAATTTCAACTCCCAACCAACATCAAACTTTTGAAAATACTTAAATGAATTTCGTAGTCGAGACTAAAGAATAAAAACGACTTAAAAGAGTGAATGGAAAGAAGAAGAAAGATATTTATAAATTATTTTGGATCTTTAATTGTTAGGAGAGTGACTATTGCGCTTAGTTGAAGAAGCAAATATGCAGAACGGAATATTTAGTTGTGTTGTGTAGAAAGATTGATCCCAATGATGTTATGAGAGGAACCGTGTGTGGACCAAGCAGAGAGCACCTTATGAAGAAGTGTCTGGGTTTTGGGTCCAACACAAAGATTTATATATATTTATATTCTGTGCGTTTAGTGGTAAGAAGAGGAATAAGGAGGCAAGAACGACGTAGAAGATAAAGTTTTATAATGTTTCACAGGAGTCAACGTCCATGTCCTTTCCTTCCTACGGAATACGTGGAATATCTGTCACTACATAAAATATGCAAACACAGAACAAAGCGTGGACATTGTTTTATTGGCTCTCTAAATCAAAACCAAAATATTAAAACATTAAGCATTAAAATGGTTCATATGCTGCAAATTTTCCAAAACATTTTCCCACCCTCTTGTCTAATCACCTTTCTTTCTGCCGGCTTCTCCTACCCCACTCTGCAAAATAACAACAATTAACAATCTCTGTCAAATAAAAGAAATTTGACGGGATCAGCTTCATTTTCTTTTTAATCTTTTCTTCTTTCATTTAACTTTGAACAAAGTACCAGAGTGGAATCCAATTTTTGCCGTCCTTCTAGTGCTGGAGAGGTCAATATTAAAAAATTTGTCTATTCATAGCAATAATTATAAGTTGGTGTTTTTAACTTGTTTTTATTCTGTCTAACTTAGAAAATTTCACGAGTTATAAATGGAGTAGGACGGACTCACAAACCAACTTGTGTTTTTCTTTTTTAAATGAATAATAATAATTTTTTTATATAATATTATTTAAATAATATAAATCTGTGATAATATTTTAATTCAAAATCATTAATATTTATCAATTATTTTTCAATTATTAACTATAACTAAATAATTTAATATGTAAAGATAATAATTATTTTCAATTAAATATATATTTCAAAAATCACTTTGGATTGGGAAAATCTAGGTATTTCTTTAACAAAAAAACTAAACACTAATTACGTAAAATATAAATATTTGAAGATTCATCTCTCTTAACCTATTTTAATTACACATGTCTAGTATAAACTTCTAATTATGTTTTTAACCACAAAATAAATACTCTAGATTAATTTTGGCTCAAAATATCAATGGACAAATCTTATGATAATTGACTAGAAATTACAACACACAGCAATGATATAAAAGAGGGTTAAATATGTATTTGATCCCTCAAGTTTTAGTTAAATTTGGAATTAATTTCTTTTTAAAACTTTTGACCAATTTAGTCCTTCATTTTTTAAAATGCGTAAATTTAGTTATTTTAATCAAATTTTGTTAAGTTTATATGACATTTCAAACTTATTTCATGATAATATTTGAATTATTTATACCGTTTGACACATTTTTGTTTCAATGTTAACTCAAATATTATCATAAAATGTGTTTAAAATGTTAAATAAACTTAACAAAATTTGGTAAGAAGGACTAAATTCACGCATTTTTAAATATGAAGAACCAAATTAGTATAAAATTTTAAGAAGAGACTAATTCCAAAATTCATTAAAATTTGAGAGATAAAAAAACATATTTAACCCTATACAAAATAATACTTGTTTTTAGGAAAGTATAAAAAAAGGTCGTTCCTGTTAAAATTATTGATATCATACACGACCTGCTCATTAAAGGAGGTTGGTCAAGATATAATTAATGGGTGAGTTTTTTTTTTTTTTTCCTTTAAATCTTTTCATCGAATATTTTTTAGATGCTTGTTAAATCTTTTCCTAAAAAATAGTAAAAATAGAAGTTACAAACATTTTTTTATTTTTTTATAAATGTAGCTTATTATCATTTAATATAAATGTGCGCGAAATATGTTTTAAAATACCCGAAATATATATAGTTTCTGTTTTTTGAAAGGATCACTTATTTTTTAATCAATACTTTTAAAAATATTTTATTTTTAAACTTAAATCGACTGGTCCAATATTTTTAGGGTAAATCGTATAAAATATTAAATACGTGTTTTCTTATTTCTTTAAAATTAAATATTTCTTTTGAATCTGCTCTTAATAACGGGGTAGAGCGCGAATCGCGATTTTAATAAGTGAATTTTGTAATTAAAAATAATTTGGTTATATATTTAAGGTATAATTATTAATTTGGTCTCCCAATATTTTGAGTAAGTTTAATTTGGTCTCTAAATTTTTGGAAGGTTCAATTTGGTCACTAGATTGTTGGAAGGTTCAATTTGGTATTTTATTTTTTTAAAGTGGTTCAATTTAATACCTCTCGTTATATTACGCATAACATCGTTTCTACCATGGTGAGTTGTCATGTCACTATGGTGGGTGAAGTTGTTAATTGGGTTGGTTTGTTTGTTGGGTATAGTTAGTGATGTCAAAAATATTCGTACCGTGGGTATCCGCGGATAAAACCCACAATGGGTAGGAAATGAATATTAAAAATGGATACCCGCTACCCGTGGGTACGAGTATTTTTGATACCCGCATGTTAACGGGCAAGTACGAGTATCATAGTATCTGTACCCGTGGATACCTGTACCCACTAAACTTTAATTCACAAAAATACCCTTATATATAAGCTGCACAGTCTTCATTCTTCCAACTTCAAGTATTGGTACGTTGTCTTCTTCCAAGTACATCCCTTGACATTTTTCCCTTTTCCTTCTTTGAAATTGGGCATATACATCAAACCATATATAGATAGTGACGTTTATGGTATGCTTCTTGTCTAATGATGGAATCAAAATAAGAATAATTGGCATGTGACAGTTGAGGCTTATTATTTGATTATTTTTCAGGAATCAATCGGAAAAAGTGGACTTATTGATCAAAACACTAATTAAAGAATTTTCATTCTGTTGAACGTTATTTTATATTTATTTTTATAATTATTTGGACTTGTATGAACTTGAGTTAGTTTGAAATTTATTTAAAATTTATGACAATGATGTATTTTATTTTATTTTATTTGAATTTATGATTAAATATTT
>Ga0099822_1008342_pt1 | contig 13259 bp, 11 predicted proteins | sample CowpeawhiteBW_FD_76839 | JGI IMG/M metagenome (GOLD analysis project Ga0099822, IMG submission 76839) | Root nodule microbial communities of legume samples collected from California USA - Cow pea white BW | ecosystem: Host-associated > Plants > Roots > Nodule | place: USA: California | collected... | reverse complement strand
GTTTTGTATCACTGAGGTTTTTTTTTTTTTTTTTTTTTTCTTAATTGTGTGATGATTTTCAGTATGTATATCGAACTTTATCTCTATAGCCACATCTTTCAATAAAGGAATAAGAAAATAGAAGCAACTTGTTATTATAAGATTATCCTATGAGGTTTTTTCTGCTTTAGCTCAGATTTTAGGTATTATTCAAGCTGCTCTAAGCAACAAAACTACTAAATTTGTATAATTTGTAAGTGATTAAAAAACAATTTTGCCACCTTCTCGATTGGATCCCCTCCTTAATTTCGTTGTTAATTTTGGTGTTGAATTAGGATGATTATTGTTTAAATCTAATAAAAGTGAACTGGTGTAATTTCCACTCCTAGATGGATTTGAATCTATTATAATAAAAAATAATAATATTAAATAATCATATATTTCAAACTCTAAAATTTGAAAGAGCACAATTTCAATAAATAGAATCTTAAAATTATAAATAACAAAATTACATGATATATTAATAATTGAATCACGATTAATCACAACCAACTAATAGAACCAATTAAAACACTTAGATCGATCAGAACCTTGTTTAGCTTTTATAAGACTCATAAGTCTTAAAACACATATAGCATAATCCTAAAGTGGCTTAAATCCACCAACATTACACATCATACAACAGTTTTCTTTAAGGTTTAGCCTAACAATTTAAGATCTTATAAATTAGAGTTGTAAAAAACATTATCGTCTAATAACAATGCACATAGTAAAGATTTTGTATTTAATATTATATTACATTGATGTTTTAATCATTCTCACCAAGTCAATTTTTGCAGGCTTAGAGTTTGTTAAATTTGTTTTCTTACAATTCTCTAAATATTCTATATTAATACACGAAACATTCCTCACTCCTCTTATGTTGAATGACCATACTTTACACTCCACGTTGCATATCACTCATCTATGAGTTGTTTTATAACCATTGGTCAAGTATAAAATGAAGAAGAAAACCTAGTTTATATTTATACACTCATAAGTGATATAGAATTACACTTTAATAGACTAGCTAAATAATTGTATTATATTATTATTTTAATTTAAAAAAGTACATAACGTTACGCTAGAAGAAGAAAGACTAAATACATTTAGATACTTACGTAATGTTATTTTAACAGGCCTAAATTCTCTTTTAACTTTTATTTTCGTCGTTTTTATTGAGTTTTATTTTCGTCGTTTTTATTCCATAGCTAAAATATGAGTAGCTAAATAGCTAGGAGGTTGTTCCCTCGCTATTATCCATGATTTTCCTAGCTAATTCCTAGTTAATCCATAAAATTTATCCCTAACTAATCCCTGGCTAATCCCTAACAAATTTCTCCCTAACTAATCCCTAGCTGATCCCTAGCAAATTGATCCTTAACTAATCTCTAACTAATCCATAGCAAATTTATCTCTAGCTAATCCTTGGCTAATCCCTAACAAATTTCTCCCTAGCTAATCCCTAACTGATCCCTAGCAAATTTATTCCTAGCTAATCGTTAGATGATCCCTAGCAAATTTATCCCTAGCTAATCCCTGGCTGATCCCTAACAAATTTATCCCTAGCTGATCCCTAGCAAATTTATCCCTTGTTGATTCCTAGTTGATCTCTAGCAAATTTATCCTTAGCTAATCCTTAATTAATCCATAGCAAATTTATCCTTAGTTGATTCCTAATTGATCCATACTATATTATAATAATTATCCCTAGCACCCTAACTCATTCGTATTTACGTTGTATAAATATACCAAAATATTCCATGTTCTTATTTATTTAAATGCATTTAAAAAATATAATGGTAAACAAAAAAATATAATATATCTTGCAAGACATTTGGATGAAATATGTGAAATTTCCCTGTATTCAAAATACTTTCATATACATAAAACGTAAACTTTTAACATTACAATTTCAAGATACATGATCAAAACAAAAGTTGACCAATAGTCACGACTCTTTATTAGATAAGACTTATGCCTTGGAGAATTAATGCATCAGCTAGAACTTGGTTAGCTGCTAGTGAAGGATGGAACTATCCTAAAACACATACTGGGTGGCATTAGACACCAGTGCAGGAAAGACTTGTTGTCGCGGTTATTTTGGTCATTTGGCCTCGATTTAAGACATGAGGCATATGCAGCCGAGGCAAAAATGGTCATCTTTTTGCCTCGATTCTCAATCGAGGCATATCCCATCATTACTGCCTCGGTTCTGATGGCAACCGAGGCGTAATATACATTAAAAATTAAAAAAAAAGTTGCAGAAATCATCTTTCTCTCATCTTCTCTGACCTTCCACTCAGCCTTCCATACCATCTTCACGACACGAATGACGTCGGAGCTGTGCTGGCGGAGCAAATCGAGAAGCGCGACCACGGGCAGATCGAGAATGGCGCAGTACCTTCGAACCACCATTGGCATAGGTTCGTTCCCGCACTCACGAAACAAACCAGTTCTTTGCCAAAATCTTGTTGCAGCAAGACAAAACGAACCCAGCAATCAAGAACGCGCCATGGATTTTTCCACGCAGACGAACTACTACGAACCTAGCCAACACACGTCTACCACGCCAGAAAACTCAATGCTACAACATTTGAACCAAGCCATCACGAACCCTAATCGCGAGATTCACTACATAGCAACGCATCCATCAAATCTTCATAACCACCGCAACCAAAGTCACGAACACAACATCACGAACCCATTTAGAATGCAACGCTTTAGCCACTCCATTGCTGCACTTCCCTAATGAAACTTATAGGATCGAAGAGAGAAATATGAGAGTTAGGGTTTTTGCGCACCAGAGGAAGGAGATTGACTGTTTCTGGTTTTGAAGATTTTTATCCCACCTTCTGCCTCGGTTCGATTGAAAATCGAGGCATGTCACCATCTTCTGCCCTGGGTCCTAACACTTGAAACCCTAGAGTCCGAAAAAAAAAAGAAAAAAAATTTGCTATCACTTTACTGCCTCGAGTCAGTAGCAACCGAGAAATAAACTGACTTTACTGCCTCGGGTTAATAACAACTTAGGCATAAACTAGTTTTATTGTCTCGGGTCAATTACAACCGAGGTATAAAACATTGCATAAATTACAAAACTGCCACCGCATGTTTATATGCCTCGTTTCCGCTATAACCGAGGCATAAAGCTCAAGTTAAAAAGTCCAAAATGCACTAAGGAGAGCAAGTTCTAGGTGACTTTTGATTACACAACAACGATGTTGTCTCCACATTCCCGGTTCCACATCAACCTGCAAAACATCATTATTAGCATCCAAGAATAACATCCTTGATGTACGGAACAATAAACACATTAATTAGCATAATATAGTTGGGGTAGTTTCAATTCAAGTTTGTTAGTTGGCCATTGAATGGTGCCAAACAATAGGTTAATTATGGCTATAAAAAACTTGCAAAGGAGGACCTTGTTATCATGTTCAATGAGGCAACCGACTACCTCTTAATAGTTTTGCATGTTGTAATCATGAAAGTTTGGCCTCAACAACTCCTAATATTTAAAATTAAAGGCACAGTTTTAATATTTAAGCTATTATAATAATAGTATTTTCACAAAGATAAAGGATTGGTGCAAATGTGTGGTCTTTTAAAGTCTGGAGATCCTCAGTAATTAGATGTTTTCTGCAGAGAGGGTTTGCTTGCACAAGTTGTTCTTGAGGCCTGGTAGTGAGTGGTAGAGTAAATAGTATACAACTAGTACAATAATTTTGTAGAAAATAGAAGTCATACAACTAGTATAAAACCATTAATACGTGATTAATTATGAACCATATCAACTTCGGAACTAAATTCATGTATTACATAATAAACAGAGTCCAAAAGCTTATATAACAATCTGCTTCCTTAGATCAACTAATGCTTAGTCAAGATAGAACCACATTTTCTTTTTCTCAATGTAAGCATGAAATTTACCTTAAAAATCTAGTAAAAGTCATTATATTTAAAATAACAAGTCATAACTTATAAGTACTAACTATCAAACACTTTCAGTCTAAAGGATTATACATACTAAATCAACTTGAATAGAGTGTTAGGTAATCCACAAAACTATACCAATCCCTATATAGTTACAACTAAGACAATAGAATCAAACCATCCATCAGAAAATTGCAACGCTATCTTTAATAACATGAGAAACATTGTGAGATTTGAGGAGAAAATAAGGTGGTTTTCTTGGCATGAAAGTAAACAGGTATGATTCTTTAAGCATTTACCATTTTTGAATTCTGATATGCAATCTTCCCACAGCTGGTACATATAGCTCTGAATCTTTCTTCTCCTTCAGGTATTCCAAGCTTCGTTGGACTACCACACCACTAACAGAACTTAACGTTTTGAACATCTCCCTACATTGCAATGGAACATGACAATAAGACCAATAGCTATAAGATAAGAGAAACTTTATGGTACCATCTGAAATTTAAGGATTCTGGTATTATTGAAAAACACATTAATTATCAGTTTAGCTTTCTGAGATTATGCAGAGGTAAATCTTGCAAAATCATGCATCATAAACTATGAGTAAAGAATATTAAGAATTAATGTTGTGTGAGAGTAGAGAAAATGCTTTTAAAATTCTTACAGAACTAACTACAACTAAGTTTAACTATAAGAAAAATAACATTAGAAATTCAGTTAAAATAAAATAAATTAAGAAATAAATAAATTAAGAAGACCAGTTTAGCTTCAATTTCATGGCTTGATTTAACTCTTGTACAATATGATGATGTGAGATAACAAATATGACGTTAAAAGAACAAAATGTGATCTTAATAAAAAAAAATAAGAAAAAAAATTCACTTCATTCCTTTTATTTGGATTCCATACTCAAACAACAGAAGTTTGCAATTATAAATATATCCAAAGTGAGAGTTTACCTACTGATAGTGATTTTTCGTAATAGTATTGTTTCCAAAAGGCACATGATTTATATATAAAAAACAATCATAATGTTCATAAATGCTTTTAAGAACATTTATTAAGAAGTTTCTGGATGCATTAAAGGAAAGGTTTTGATTCTTTGACAGACTCTATTCAACAAAAGTGAGTCTGATAGTAGCTACCTCACCCATTTGATTTTGATTAAGAGGCAATTACTAAAACTAATGTGAACATGATCAAGATCCAGTGTAATGTCAACCATAAGATTAACATAAATACTAGGTTGAATTCATGATGAGGGGAATATGCTACTGCCAATGTCTATCAAACTAAAATGGAAGGTGGCGCATCATACTAAATATAGTCTCTCGTTGGAATGTGATCAAATGTATTACTATATTCATAACTAATTTGAATATTATTTTATATCACGATTGATAATTAAAGATATAATTACTATTTTTTTGTATATTACATATATTTAAATGGATTATGATAGCTTCGGTAAAAATTGATGGAAGTAACCCTACATTACCTTTAACCAAAATAGAGGTTGTCATCAATTTGGGGTTCATACTGTTCTTCTTTTCTGGTTGATTAGCCAAATGGCAACAACACTTTCTGTCGGCATTATATCCACAATAAGAAATAACCCCTCTACAATCTCCACATGGCACCTTCAGAAAAACCCTTATCACTTTCTCTTACCACGTCAAACATGATTTATTCTCTTCTTATATCGCATCTTCTTAACCCAATGCCATATTCATTCACCAATAATCAATTAGTACAAATAGGCGATACTTATTTTTGTCACTGCAAAATCCACTGTAGTTCTTCTTGAGTTCTTGTCAAATGACTAATTTCTCGTTGTTGATATTTCTTCTATCTCTTTCACTTTCAGTTGCTTTAGCAGCTGATACCAGTGCTCTCCAAGATTTCTGTGTGGCAGACCCTAAAGGGCAAGGTTAGCATATACATCCAACCAGACACTAACTAATTTGAAAACACGAATGATTACAAACTACTATTTAAAATGATTACAAACTAAGAACTCTGCTACAATGATTACAAAACTAAGAACTCAAGAAAAGGAACAAATGATTACATGTTGCTGGCAAAGGGAACGAGATCAATGTTTGCCCTAATCCCTCGATCTGGTGTCGTTCACATAGTAATGGCAACAACACTGCCTCCTTCACTTCAATGAAACGCAACAGTGTTGCCTCCTCCGTTCAAATACAAAATTTCGGCAACTCCGGAATCGTCTCAATCACAATCTACCAAACAACAACAAGAACAACCAATTGATTAATCAATTACTGCTTTACTTCGATGAAACCCAAGAACGTGAAGATAGAAGCATATGTAACCTGCTCTAAGGAACTAAACTCGATGTCGTTGATGTAGTCAAGCTCTCTCCAAGCTCTCTTTGAAGCTTCTCTTCACTCTCTTGTACGCTCTCCACACTTTCTTTCAATTTTTCAATTCATTTGACAGGCCCAACACTTCACAATTTTGACACACAAAAAAAAAAAGATTAAGCTTTCAAGGTTTTAAATCACTTCTAATATTATTTATGTAATATTCAATGTTATTTTTTTTATAAGTAAGTATTTATGTAATTATTTTCTTTATATAGATATTAAAAAGTTATAAATTAATATCGATAATTATTTATGAAAAACTTAATTTATGTAAATATAAAAAAATTGCATACTAATATTAATAATTATTTATAAAAAATTAATTATTAATTGAAACTAATTAGATATTTCTAATAGTATGTAACAATATAAATTAATTAATATTTTTATTTAAATTAAATTAACATATAAAGATATAATAAAATTATTAATTTATATAATAATAAAACATATTTTTAACAATTTGTTAAAATATTCATAGCTTATGAAATTTGCATAATACATCTATAGTTTTATTTTTTAATTTCATTAGAGCGAGAATACTTTGAATATTATTTACTTATTAACACAAATTTTATTCTTTTGTCATGGATTTGTGGAAAAAAATTTCATAATTAAATAAACTTGAATTTTAATGAGAGAATAATCATAAAATGATTTACCTCTTTCAAAACATAGTAAATTAGTTTTAAATTTGCTACAATTTATTTTTGTCGCTAGTCCTTCACTAAAAAGTGAAAGATATTTTTCCTAGCTAATTTTCCTCGCAAATTAACTATGGTAATTTTTTGTCACTAATCCCCCGCTAAATAGTGAGAGGTATTTTTCCTAGCTAATTTATCTCGCAAATTAGCTACGAAACCTTGTTGTCACTAATCCCTCGCTAAATAGCGAGACATTAGTGAGAAATATTTTCTCTTGCTAATTTTCCTCGTAAATTAGCTACAAAACTTTTTTTGGTCGCTGATCCCTTGCTAAATAGTGAGAAATATTTTCCCTCATTAATTTCCCTCACAAATTAGCTACAAAATTTTTTGTCACTAATCCCTCGCTAAATAGCGAGAAATTAGTAAGAAATACTTTCCCTCGCTAATTTCCCTCGCAAATTACCTATTTTGTTGTAGTGGCATAGGGTTTTTCCTCTCCTCTCACTACAAGAAATCTGCTAATTACCGACAGATATTTATTCGTTGGTAAGTATAATTTACCAATGGATTTAGTGACGGATCTCAAGTGGGAAAATACCGACCGATATTTCTATCGATAATAACACAAGAGACATTTGGCAATGGATTTATCTGTCGGTAATACCACAAGGGACATTTGGCTACAGTTTACCAACGGATTAATCCGTCGATAAGTTCGCGGATTAAACTTAAAATAATCAGATGAAACCCATTCCCCCATATTGTAAAACTCAGTTTGTCTCCTCCAAACGCATAGCTGAAATCGCGTCGCTACTGTTGGCGCCATTGCTGCCACTCCAAATCGCCGTCATGTGACTCCCAATCATCGCCGTAACGGCCTTCTTCCAGTAACGTTGTCGTTGCCCTCTCCCCATTGCAAAACTCAATTTTTCTCCTCTAAACACATCACATCACTGAAGTTGTCTCTACTATTGCTACCCATTGCTGTTGCTACTACCGTTGTCGTGCCATTCCCAATCACCACTGTGACGACCTCCTTTCGGTAACGTTTTCGCTAGCTTGAGTTTGACTTCCCGGATCTGCTCTGACATCGAAAGAGAAGCAAGGTAAGGGGTTTTGTTGTTCGAGCAATCATCTAACCTTTTAATTCATCCTTACCAATCATTTTTTTTCTGATAGTTGCTTCCATTTTTGTGGCGAGAGGAATTCGAATTGGGCTTCCGCGTGAGTGGGGATTTTTGCGTAGAAGGGGTTGTTGTGGAAGGAGGATGCTCTGTTTGGTGTTGCACCGACCATTGAGGCGCTTTGGCCATCAAGGCGGTCTGACCGTGGGGGGAACCTACTGGCTTTGGTGTTGTTGGGCTGTCGTGAAGGTAACACCCATTTTCCTTTAATTTTTCTTCCTACTGTAGTGCATCTGAATTGAATGATAAAACATGTTGGTGTTGATTTGAAGCTTAATTTTATGATAATTATCATCACCAATCTTTAATAATTGTTTAGGTAGACTTCATTTTAACTAACCAATGTAAAAGTCCATATTTTACACATATTTTTGTATGAAAAGGGTTGTGGCTAATTGATATGTGATCTAAACCTTTGACCCAAAGGGTGAAAAAGAAAAAGAAGAATGCAGATGCAATGATCTAATCTACATATAGGTTTATTGAGGATGTAATAATTACAATATACTTATATATTGAGATATAGAAATTGGTTCTGTGTTATTGAAACACTACCCCCACATGAGTTAGTGGAAGAATTTTCAACTAGACTCTCATAGGTCAGATTTGAGTAAGGGTCATGTGTTGTTGCATTAGAGCATAATGACGATGCTAATAAGGAAGACATCATTAGGACACAATGTTGGGTTGACGTTGTCGGCGGAAAAAATAAAGGAAGACTTTATGGCACTAGAGAACTTGGCAAAGGTTACAATGTTGGAAGAGATATCCACAAACAACAAGCATCTTTTTCCAACAATGTTGAGGAGGCCGTGAAACTGACTCACGCAACGACTAGAAGAACATGACCAGGCTTATGAAAATTTGAGAAGTCAGTTTCAAAGCTTCCAAAATCTAGTCATGGCCTTTCTACCTGTTGATGCCCACACTCGTCTTCAACAACAATAGTCCAGCCCAACACCACCCTAGCAACAACTGACTGCAGTCCAACCCACTCCGGTCCAGTCCACCGTAGTCCAGCCACAGACTGAGCAACAAGAAGACCCTATAGAAGAAAATCATTCAAATGATTATGTAGAGTATTAGGACTTTTTTCTATATTGAGTTTGTTACTTATGTATACTTTTACATTAGTTAAACATAACCTATGAGATTGTGATTGATAGATGTTTATCTTTATTTCACTTTTATATGCAGAATCTTAGAATATTTATGCATGGGTGATGTATGTATAAGATACCTGTTTGAATTGGCTAGGGATAATTATAAGATTGGCAGGTCTGATTGTATTTATGAGATTGCAGGTTTGATAAATTTTGTGGACTGTGCAAATACAAAATGCACTGGAAAATGGTTTTGAAATTACTGACGGATTATTCCGTCGACAATGCATCGGAAAATGCTGCGCCAATCTCATGTATTTACCGACGGATTCTGCCATCGGAAATTATTGGCGGATCCTTTCGTCAAAAATTATTGAATCATGCTGTTGGAAATTACCGACGGATAATGCTGTCGGTAATTAACGAAAGACATTATCTGTCGGTAAATATTAGCTACGACCCTTTTATCGACGGATTTCAGCCCATCGAAAATCCATAAAAAAATTAGATTACCGATGGATATTTGTTGTTATCGACGGATCTCGGTCATCGGTAATATCTATTTTTTTTGTAATGTCTACTCTAGGTCTGGACCTAGACGATCCACTGACCTTCTGCTACTGTTGACTTTGTTGAGCCTCCACCTCAGCCTTCATCTGCTCCATAACACGAGCTCTCTCCACCAAAGCTGTGAAGTCCTTGATGGAGAGTGGTGCCACCATCAATCTGATGTCTCCTCGAAGGCCATTCTCAAAATTCTTGCATCGCCACTCCTCATCTAGTGGCATGGTGTAGAAGCGCCCCAAATGCTTGAACCTCTCAGCATACTCAGCCACCGACTTGTCTCCCTAGGCCAATTGAAGGAACTCTACTTCCTTAGCGTATCTCACGCTATCAGGAAAGTATTCAGACAAAAACTTCCTTTTGAAGGCCTCACAGGGGATCTGTTCATGTTTCTCTTCCATGACCAACCTCATGTTGGCCCACAATGCTTAGCCTCCCTTGTGAGTGTAGACAGTGAAAAGCAAGTTTGCTCTCATCCAAGCACCTCTTGGAATCAAAGATGCACTCCATATCTTTCATCCATTGGTCCACCTGATTGGGACTTATCTTGCCATCAAACTTGGTCGGCTGATGTTTCAAGAAATCCTCCAAGCTCCATTCAGGGGGTGGAGGTTGGGGGTGAGGATTGTACACTAGAGCACCAATCATATTCTCCTACAACTGATGGAGGAACATCACATGATTATAATATAAAAGAGCACACGACATGAAGCATACACGTACTAACTATTACAATTATCCAAAATATACTTGGAATGAAAGTTAAGGCACAAAACAATGGCCACTAACAGAACATAAAAGTTAATAGTACGCAAAAGAACTGCCCAAAGAGCAGAGAATTAAAACAATTATTGTTCTTCCAAAAAGGGGCTCAGTAATGAGCCAACACCAAAGCATGATTCATCTAAATCGTAGCACTCCCATCATCCTGATGACCGCCAGGGGTTTCTGCATTTGCTCATACCATCTAATTGATCATCGCAAAAGGGAAAAACAAAAGGCATACACCAAACAAACAAGGTAAGCTAGAGTAAAATTTTTTTTAATCATGTTACAGGGCAAATAAAAGCTAAATCAGATTAAAATCATATAAAGCAGTAAACACCCAAATCATGTGAAGGCAAACAAATACAGGACTCTTTGACCCGATTATCCGTATCATACTCTTGATATAGAATTCTAAAGGAAGTATGCACTTGTCCTGGTTTCTAAACTCTACAGAGTCTAGACGCAAGGGGTTATCACCCAATCACACACATGGTTAATCCTCTAATGTCTTAGGCCCAATATGTCCCAAGACTAGGACCTCCTACCACTCTCACCACATAAATCATTTTGCTCTATGTGAGTGTGAACGATTATTAGAGTTCAGGATACCTTCCTTTATCTAGACATCTCTTATATCAAGGTATGCACTAACCACCATCACCAAGAGTTTCCCTTTAAACTCTTTTACCAATAATCTCCACATGTCATCTCAATCATTCACTAATGCATAATGGATTTTTTACAATGCTCTATATGCCTCGGTTCACCTGCAATCAAGGTATATAAAAATGCGGTGGCACTTTTATAATTTTTTCGAATTTTTATGCCTCGGTTGTACTTAGAACTGAGGCATAAACCCCCCAAAATTTTTATTTTTTTCACTGCATTGATATTTTTAAATTGGTGGTTGACTTTTATGTCTCGAGTCACATCTAATCGAGACAGATAGATGTTTATGCCTTAGGTCTATTTTAATCGAGGCATATTTGATTGCTTTTCGAGTGGAATATGCCCCAGGTCACATCTAACCGAAGCAGATAGATGTTTATGCCTCAGTTTAAAATCAATCGAGGCAATAAGCCTTCTTAGGGTTTAAAAGAAATCGCATCAATGTTCGTCTTCTTCGTGTAGAGTAACGTTCATTTTTCTTTCTTCCATTTTCGAATGCCATTGTTGGAAAATGCAAAGGTTCCTTCTTCCACGTAGCTACAATTTCGCCTCTCCCACTACAAGAAATATGCTAATTACCGACGAACCAATACCGACGGATAAATAGCCGTCGGTAACTATGATTTACCGACGGATTTAGCAACAGATCTAGAGTGGGAAAAATACCGACAGAAATATCCATCGGTAATAACACAACAAACATATGACGACGGAAATATCCGTCGGTAAAACCACAGGGGAGATTTGGCGACGGATTTATCCGTCGGTAAGGTGAGGAGACAATTACCGACAGGTGGCCGACAGATTGATCCGTCGATAAGTTCACAGATTAAACTTAAAAAAAATCCATTTCTCCCCATTGCGAAACTCACCACTTCACCATTTCTTCTCCAAACTAAAATCGTCGCCCCCGTTCCCGCCCCTGTTCCTGCCCTTGTTGTGGCCCCTTGCTGCTGCCACTGTCGCTGCCACGCCATACCCAATCGCTGCCGTTCCGACCTCCTTCCAGTAACACTATCGCGGGCCTCCCCAATTTCAAAACGCAGTTCTTCTCCGCATAGGGCATCACTATAGTCGCTGCCATTGTCGCCACCCGTTGCTGCTGCGACTTCCGCTGTCGTGCCACTCGCAATCGGCGTCGTGACGGCCTCCTTCCGGTAATGTTGTCGCGTGCGTCCTCCCATTGCGAATTGGACTTTCGCGTGAGTGGGGGATTTCTGCGAAGAAGGGGTTTCTGTGGAAGGAGGGTGCTGTGTTTGGAGCTACTCCGATCGTTGAGACACTCCGGCCGTCGAGGCGCTCTCACCGTAGGGGTTTGGTGTTGTTGGGCCATCGTGGAGGTACCCGTGTTCCATTAATTTTTCTTGCCACTGCTTGCATCTGAATTGAATCTGAATTGAGTGTGATGTGAATTGAATGTGATATGCATATGAATTGAATGTGATTTGAACCATCTCTGAATTAAATCGAATGTGATTGAGCATGTTGCTGTTGTGATTTGAAGCATCTGAATTGAATTGAATGTGATAGAGCATGTTGTTGTGATTAGAAGCTTAATTTTATGATAATTATTTGTACTTGACTTGGAAACGCCAACTTTGGCTTGTTTTCATTATTGGTGCATTAGCCTAATCATGTTTAACTCTTATCATGGCATGTGGTTGATGATGACAAAAAGATTACTTTCTAGTGTTTTGTGTTTGGGTTTTTTTGCACAAACTCATAATAATTTGCTGCAGAAAACAACCTATGCAGTTTCCAAATTTGATTTTAGTCGTATATAGGATTGTCATTTCTTATGTTTATATGGAACTTTTAATGGTGGCCCCACCCATTCTCTCTTATCCATAATCACTCTTACTCACCTTCACCCTTTTGTTTTCCCAACAAAACAACCATGTCCATTTTCACAACTCACAAACCAATGCTGATATGTTCACATTTATACGAGTTATATGCACTAGTGTACTTAATTTC
>Ga0099822_1008339_pt1 | contig 13264 bp, 9 predicted proteins | sample CowpeawhiteBW_FD_76839 | JGI IMG/M metagenome (GOLD analysis project Ga0099822, IMG submission 76839) | Root nodule microbial communities of legume samples collected from California USA - Cow pea white BW | ecosystem: Host-associated > Plants > Roots > Nodule | place: USA: California | collected... | reverse complement strand
TTGTTATTTATATTAGTTTAGAATATATGTTGAAACTTAAGTTCTATTATATATAACTGTAACTCTAGAATTGTGCTGAAAGTATTATGAAATTGTTCTGGGAATTTTCTGATTTTCAGGTGTGTGGATGTTGTAAAAACAGTCAATTTTTTTTTAAAAAAATGTAGCAGTTTGACGTCTGGTGTGCCCTGACAGACGTTATTTAACGTCTGATTGTACCAGGACCGACGTTATTTAACGTTTGACGGGCTCTAACAGACGTTAAATTGCTCAAGTTTTTCCTCTTTTCAGCGCGAAAATTGACGTCTGCTGTTACTGGCCCCGACGTTGGATAACGTCGAACTCTTAAAGGACCAACGTCAAGTGACGTCTGCTATTTTTTCGATGTTATTTTGACGTCACCCGATACGACGTCGGTGTTTGGGCAGACGTCAAAGATCGAAAATGTCGGACGTTAAAAGGTTTTTTTGTGTTAGTGATCTAATGAGTCATTTTCTTTTAAGTGTTAAGTTGTCTAGTGGAGTGTATTCATTATGTAATATATTCATTAGAAGATAATTTATTAAATGAGTATATCAGTTTATTGAATGAAAAAGAGAAACACTTTTGATAAATGACATATTCTTCTATAATGAGTTAGAATAATGACAAGTGTGAAGATGAATAGAGTCTTCACAAGAGGACACGACCTATTATGGATACAAATATATATATATATATATATATATATATATATATATATATATACACACACACATGAAGTTGAGTAGAGTCAGGGCATATGGTATGAATCTATTGTGTAGGAAAATCTGTTGAGTATAGCCAAGGTAATAAGCATATAACTTAATGTGTTAGACCAAGAAGAGCTAAGGCATTGAGGCCAGGATTCCATATTATTAATCACACACACATATTAATTGTCTGTATGTGTGAGACTAAGTAAAGTCCAAACTATGAAGTTGAATGCAATAACATGTTAATTGGTATAATGTTTTCCAAGTAGGAAAATCATTATTAATGTGTACCATAAGTGTATTTGAATCGGTAGTCTCAAGTAAAGAAATTATCAAAACTCTACTAGTTATTGGATTTACATAGAAAAATATAATTAGAAAGTGAGAGTTGATGGATCATGGTATGAAAAAGAGTATAGTAGAATTGTAAAAATTTATCCTATCATATAAAGAGAAGTTGGTCTTGAGGGACTTTAACTCTACAACGCAATGTAACACACTTGAAGATGAAGATGGCTGTATGATACATGCGGAATCTCGGAGACTTGATTCAATGCACACACAATCTTTGGGAAGTAGGTCATAATATCATATATGGAATGCATAATAGACGGATACTTATGCATTGTTGAATGTTAAATGTGTTAAAAACTATATGGTTATGAATTGTCTGTATGCATTATTATTCATGTTAGCTTACCTTATGTTTATGTTTATTTGTTTGTAACCGTTTTTATTTATTTTATAAGTAACTTATTAGTATAGATAACTATTTTATTTAAAAAAGCAATTAAGTTTAAAATTGATCAAAGTAAGAAATAATCATTTAAAAGATAAAATTGACGAAGAAATTATTTTAATTTTAAAAAAATTACTTAAAAGAGTAAATATGACGATATATATATATAAATTAATAATAATATCTACCTATCACATAACACAAATAAGTTAAAAGTGATATATTTAAATGTAAAATAAATCATTATAATATATTACCAATATTAAAAATAAAAATGTATTTATGATATAATGGTTAGTTTCTCAAAATATATATTATTCTTATGAGTGTAAATAATTTAGATGAAAATAAAATAGTATGCGAATTCTTAATTCATTAATAGTTGTATTTATGATTCGTTAGTTGTCATTGGTAACAGAATTTAGAATTTGTAATGCGAAGTAACTGATTTTGAACGGGATAAAGTAATTTTGCATGGAAGAGGAGGAGAAAAGGGGAGGAAAAGACGAAAAAGTAGAAGTAGAATTTTATTTTTTGATTTAATTTAAAACCATCCTTCCTTTTCCTCCCACATTCTCGTGGTTGCGTGCCAATCTTATGGAGCTTTATGGTTCGTCGCCGCCACCTCCCAACATCCCTCCCTCCGATTTTCCCTCCTGATTCTCTATCCCAACCCTAATTCGCCCAATTCTCCTTCCCGCAGCCATGTTCCCCTGGCGGAACTTTGCAAAATCCGCCGAGGCCACCTTCTCGCGGTGGGCCCTCAAGAGGGTTTGCAAGTTCTTCCTCAAGAAGAAACTTGGCCAGTTCATTCTCGGCGACCTCGACCTCGACCAGCTCGACGTCCAACTCTCCGAGGGAACCATTCAGCTCTCCGATCTCGCTCTCAATGTCGATTTCGTCAACACCAAGGTATTCGTGCTATTCTCGCCGCCTTTTCTTTCATGGTTTGGTTGGTAGTATTGAAAGAAGGTATGAAATTGTAACAAATAGTGTGTTGCCGACGCCCCAGAAGGAAGCCTAACTTGAATTAGTTGTTTATTAATACACACATATAAGGAAGGGGATTAAATTCTTTTCATTCGGTCGTGTATGTATGGTCAAGGTTAGGATGTAAAGTCATGTGCTTTTCTGTAACTTATAGTTTTGGCCGGCTAGCTGAGATTTAACGGTCGACTCTGGTTCTGTCAATTTGTTCTTTTTCCTTTTTTGATGATAAATTAAAGTTTTACATGAGTTGCGTTTCGGTAGGGTCAGGCAAGGCCTCGAGGCTCAAAAAATGGTTTTCCGTTGATCTCTTGTGATAATATAGTGATGTCACTTGATACACTCCTCATATATGCATCACCTCTCTCCCAACGACTATGGATCCTGTTGGTCAAATAACTTAATTAAGGTCTGACTGAGTAGGTACTCATATAATTGTTTTATATAAGATATAGGCTGTTTTCATAAACTATCCTTGAGAGCTTATTGGAATAAGCTGAAAACAGTTTATGGACAGCCAGATCATAAGCTCTTTCAAATGGGACCTAAGTACGTCAAATAGTTTTTGTTATAGGAAAAATGTGAATTCTTAATGTAGGGTTTAAGTTTTATCACAAAGTAAACTCTTAAGATTGCTTTTATAGAATTGGGAGGTGTTCTCAGCTGAAAAGCATCTAGAGTATTTATTTATTTATTTTTTTGTTGACTTTTGCCTTCCTCTGCAAATGTTTTAACAGTTTGGTAAGACATCATCCATAATGATCAAAGAAGGTTCAATTGGCTACCTGTTGATTAAAATGCCTTGGAGTGGTAAAGGTTGTGAGGTTGAAGTGAATGGGCTTGAATTAGTAGTTTCTCCATGCTTCAATAAAATGTCAACAAGTGAAGATGAAACTTATGGCATGGATAATAGTGATAATCATCAACATGGATACAGCTCAACGAGGACTGAGCACGAAATATCAGATGATGCTGAGAAGTTGGCTTCAATGGATGTTCACGAAGGTGTGAAAACCATTGCAAAAATGATAAAGTGGTTGCTCACAAGCTTCCATGTTACAGTTACAAATGTAATTGTTGCATTTGATCCATTTGTAGATAATGTAGAAAACAAGACAAATTGTCGTCATACCTTAGTTCTTCAGATTTCTGAAATACAATGTGGAACTAGTCTGTCTGAAGATGCTGATTTGAATGTTGATGTCCTTGGCATAAGCCAGTTAACAAACTTTGTAAAGTTTCACGGAGCAGTTATTGAACTTCTCCAAATAGATAATGAGGATATTTACTTTCAGCATGAATCAAGTGCAGGATGCGATGAACCTGTTTTGGGGTCAAATATAGCCACATGTCCAGTCATGACCGGGAATAAAGGTGGATTTAGTGGAAGTATAAAATTAAATATTCCTTGGAAGAATGGCTCCTTGGACATTTGCAAGGTGGATGTTGATGCTCACGTTGATCCCATAGTGTTAAGATTTCAGCCTAGCTCTATTAAATGGCTACTGCAATCATGGGAAACTCTTAAGAATCTGAACAAGGATGGCAAAGGTTGCACAAATCACAATGTAAGAGGATCTGCCCAGTTAAATTCTACACTGTTACGTCCTTCATTAACTTCAGTTTCTATTAACAACGCTCCCAGTGAGATTGTAACTGCCAATGGTAGTTTGTCAGCTGAATACGCTTCTTTGATCCAACCTGAAACCCTTGCTGAAGATTTACTTCCTGCGGCTAATCTTATATCTGATTGGGTACCATTATCTACTCATACATGTCATAATAAGGATGGGATTCAAGAACTTGATTTTGGGGCAAGGTAGGTCCTTCTTTCTCCCTTTTAAATGTTATCATTATTAGAGAATTATCTAATTGAATAAATTGCTAGACTCTCTGGATACCTTGACAAATGGCAATTCCGAAAATCTTATTTAGTTTGACCAATTAACTTCACAACATGACAATCTCACATTTTTCCTTTTGCTCCATGTTGTTGAATAGAAAAATTTCTTATGCTACTTTTTGATTAAATATTTGTCATCAATTGATCCTCCTCTCTCAAAGAGAAAACTAAGCTCTCCGGTAGAAAATTTTGAAATTCATTCAAACATCTCTATTGGATGTATGTGTTACAGATGAGTCTAAAAACTTTAAAATGAAAGTATAATTTGTGTTCATTGTGTTATCGATTAAACTTTTTGGTTACTAAACCTTATAACTTGTATACTTTGTGCAATTTTACCTAATGTTAACAACGTAAAGAAATATCACTTCCTTAGGAAACTATTATGTACATGATAGCTAAATCAACTGAGTATTTTTAGCAGCTTATAGGTCTTCCCTACCTTTATTGACTCTTAATCTGTTGATAATTTTGTTATGGGAATTCTGCAGTGTGGACCAGTTTTTTGAATGTTTTGATGGAATGAGAAATTCTCAATCAGCTTTAGGAAACAGTGGAATGTGGAATTGGACATATTCAGTTTTTAGTGCTATTACTGCTGCATCCAGCCTTGCTTCTGGATCTTTGCATATTCCATCTGGTACTTAAATTTCAACCTATTATTTGTTATGGAAACTTTATATCTTCAATGTGTTTGGTTTAAACATTTTATATGCAGTTCACTCCTGCATATTGCATTTTTTCATGTCTGTATACAAGTAAACATACGGGAGCTAAACTACTATTTATAATGTTTGTGCTGAACAAATAGGCACACAAAATATATGCTGTTTCCTTTTGATAGTTTGTTATCACTAATGTTTTTTATGATATTAATAAACAGAACAGCAACATATGGAAACCAATTTCAGGGCAACTTTTGCTGGAGTATCTGTTGTTTTGTCTTGCAGTGTTGATGAACAGAAGAAATTTTGTGATACCGAAATTGGTCACAAGGTTGGGTTACAAATTGACTATCTTGGTGCAGAGTGCAATGACATCGATTTTGCTTTGCAGGTAAATTTTGCTTCTATGCTTTCTCCCCAAACCCCTTTGCAAAATCTTTACCCATGGCTTCGTGCTTTTGCTTTGAGAGACCGATTTACCTGTATCTAGTCTGATACTTGTTTTTGAATAAGTTCCTCCTCTAACTTAAAATGCATTGTAATCCCGATAGGTATGCCCTCAAGGCATGACTCTAGATGCAAAGGTGAAGCATGTAGAAGTTGCTAATTTTTTGAACATTGGAATTGATGCTAAAAATCGAACTGCTTCGGTTCAACACCTACAAGCTAAGGTCCTTGATGCTCTCCCTTCTTCTACCTGTTACAATGTAGATTCACATTCATTAATTGGGTCTGTTGCGACAGATTTTCCATTTGGAAAGGATGATTGTTTATTGAAAGTTACACTGTTTAGAACTTCTGGTGTCATGAATTGCAAATTCTCAGTGCAATCAAGTTCATCTGATGGTTGTCTGATTGGAAACACATCATTCTCACTGAGCTTGCCCCCATTTAGTTTGTGGGTAATCTTTTCAGTAATTAATATGCTCATGAATCTGCTAAAGGAAGTTGAGAAATCACTTGGGATGCATAACAAAGAAAAGGAAATTCTATTTGAAGCTTTAGATAACAAGTCTGGACCATCTCAGAGTAATATGAAGGAAGGTTCTGGTCCCTGTGTGACATCTTTCTCCCCAACACAATGCTTGTATGGTGATATATCAATATCTAATGCAAGAGTGATATTGTGTTTTCCTTTCGAAAGGGATGGGGATCATAGCAATTCATTTACCTGGGAACAGTTCATTGCTCTTGATTTTACTTCATCATCATCTTTGAACAATGGATGCACTCCAGATTATAGTCAAAGCTCAAATGCAAGTTCGAAGAAACGATTTCCTTCAGTATCTGCTCAATCTCTTCAGTTGAGTTTCTCTGATCTTGACATCTACTTGATCACATCAAGTAATGAGAATGGTGGAATCATCTCCTACGATGTGCAGAAAGAGAAATTTTCTGCTAGCTGCTTCTTTTCTATTTTTCATAGAAGAGGATGTTTCTCTGTTTTTCGTGTTGTTTGGCAAGGGGGTAAAGTTACTGGTCCTTGGATTGCTAAGAAAGCCAGATTATTTGCTAATTCAGAGCAAACTAGGGGCAAAGAGGACATTGGAAGAAGGGGGCACGAGTTTGTGTCTGTATCAACAGTGAAAGATCTAGAAGATTGGAAATCTCAAACCCAACAAGAGATGATTTTAAGCTCATCCTTTCTCATACATGTCCATCTATCTCAACTTGTGATTAATATGAATTATTCTCAATATAAAGGCATACATCATCTTCTACATCAGACACTAAATGCATTGACATGTGTGGCTTCTAAGGAAGCCAATGTTGAAAAGGAATCTTCTGTGTCACAATCATCAGTATTTTTGGAATGTGATTCTCTTGAAATTCTTATTAATAGGGATACATCTGATAGTACCAAAAGTTCAATCAAGAGTGAACTTCCTGGAATTTGGTATCAGTTCAGGCTGAAGGTTCAAAAGTTTGAGGTGCTATTGGTCACCAATACTGGCGGCATTAAGGCTGCAAGTTTCTTCCGGTTAGCTCATGGTGAAGGCAAGTTGGGGGGGTTTGTCACTGGACTTCCTGATCATGAGTTTCTTCTGATTTCTTGTAGTAACTCCTCTGTGAAAAGAGGTGATGGAGGAGGTTCAAATACATTATCTTCCAAATGTGCTGGTTCTGAAGTCATTTGTCTCTCTGACCCTGAGATTTCTAACGCTGTAACATCCATTACAGTCAGCTGTGGTACGGTTATTGCTGCAGGTGGTCGTTTGGATTGGTTTAATGCAATTTTATCCTTTTTCTGTTTGCCTGCTTCTAATACCGAAGGTGTAGGAGATACTAGTGTTTCAAAGAAGGAACATAATATCTCTTACTCAACTTATTTTGTTCTGTGCTTGATTGATATTGCTTTGAGCTATGAGCCTTATATGAAGAATCCTGCAGTTCAGAGTGAACTGAAGTCAGAGTCTAGCTGTTCATTTATCAAAGAAGATATGAGTGAACAATGTGTTTCTTGTTTGTTGGCTGCATCCAGCTTAACTCTTTCAAATTCATCTTCAGCGGACACAGTTGAAAGTGTTTTCCATATCCGAGTGCATGACTTGGGGCTTCTACTTCATTTAATTTCCGAACTGAATTCTCAGTCTGAAATTTATAGTGTTGAACATCTTCAAAAAACTGGTTATGTTAAAGTTGCTCATGAGGCTTTTATGGAGGCGATTTTGAAAACAAACTGTACAAGCAGTCTTCTCTGGGAACTGGAATTATCTAAATCTCACATTAATTTGGAAACTTGCTATGACACAACTGCTGGTCTGATTCGTTTGGCTGCCCAACTTCAGCAACTATTTGCTCCTGATGTGGAGGAATCTATCGTGCATTTGCAGAATAGGTGGCATAATGTTCAAAAGGCACAGCAAAGGAACGACTTTAATGTTGAAAATAAGAATCTCAGAGTTGACTCGATGTCTGCAATTTCTGAACAATGCTCCCCTCATACATTTTCAACGGATGGATCTAGCATAGCTGGCTGGATGGATGAAATATGTGAAGATGCATTTAAAGTAAACAACAATAATACACAATCTTATCCTTTTGAATCAGGGATTCCAATTGACGGAAGCTTAATTGAGGTTGGTCAGATGAATTTGCATAAGCCCGAAATTCTCTCTCATGAGTTGACTTTGACTGAGCCAGTGAGTGTTCCTGGACCAGAAGGTAGTGATACTTCATTTCTGCAAGAGGGTTGTTTTCCAGAGATTATAGAAAGCTATTGTTTGTCTGACTTACGCCCTCTGTCAGAGCTATCTTTAGGTATTCATTGTAATGAGCTTTCTAGACACAGGAATGTGGAACATAAAGAGATTGAAAGAGGAAGTGGTAGATGGTATGGAGGCACCTCTCTGAAAGTATTAGAAAACCACATTGCAGAGGAAAGCAAACCTGGAATGAAAAAGGCTGTAGATCATCGAGGCATGCTTTCATCTGATGACAATTCATCACATGGTGAGATTTGTGGACGTGTAATTCTTAAGAAAATTGATATAAGATGGAGAATGTATGGTGGTTCTGACTGGATTGATTTTGAGAAAAGTGGGCAGCATTCTGGGAGAGACACATCTATTTGCTTGGAACTTGCATTGTCTGGGATGAAATTTCAGTATGACATATATCCAGTTGGTGGACTACATGTATCTAAGATGTCTGTGTCTGTTAAAGATTTTTATCTGTATGACAGAAGCCATGATGCACCTTGGAAACTGGTAACTTTGAAACTTTGGTTGCTTTAAATTACATGATTTTACTTCAAACATCTTTAAACTTACAGTTATAGGTTTTAATATTTCTATTTTTAAATTGAAAGGTATTAGGATATTATCACTCAAAAGGTCATCCTAGGGAATCATTTTCGAAAGCATTTAAATTGGACTTGGATGCAGTTAGACCAGATCCTCTTACTCCCCTCGAGGAGTACAGGTAAAGTGCCATTCTGAGTGTTTTTTTTGAAGATGATATCACCTTTGTAAACCTTACCAATTGTTGAGTGAAATAGGCTGATTGGTTTAGGAATTGTTTAAACTTTCTTCAACTATCAGGAAAAGTCTCGACTTCTAGTTTCCTCATAGCTTTAATGGCATGGCAGTTACATCGTGTTTTTCACAATTTTCATGGCTATGTATTTATGTTAATAAATATACACAGGGATATTAAATATCCTGGTCTTTTTTCACAATTAAAGTCCACTTAATTACGGCATTCCTAGAACTTTTAAAATAATATATAGGAAATATTACTCATGAAGTATGTCTTATATTACATGCTTTTCTTTCTCCTTTTCAGGTTAAATGTTACTATTTTACCTCTGCTGTTACATCTCCATCAGTGCCAGCTTGATTTTTTTGTTGACTTCTTTGGGAGAAAAAACACATTGAAGGATCAGTTTCCTAATAGTTCTCAAGATTTGGAGGGTTCAAAACCATTGCCTGAGAAGACTGAGAAAGATAAAGATCATGTATTTCATTCAGTTGCACCAGAGGCGCTGCTTCCCTACTTCCAGGCAAGTTGTATTCTATAATAATTTCTTGTTTTGCCATATTTTTGGACTGTACATAGTTCTGTAGGGCAACATAAAGTGTTTAAGAAATATGGAAATCCCAATTACTATACCAATCAATACGTTTTCCTCACTTTGGTGAAAGTGTGTTGCATGGAATTGCACATTTGCTCCCGTCAAGTTGAAGAAACACTTGTTGTGGTCTAATCCCTGTCTTAAAGCATATTTAAGACATTAATTGATAAGCTTTTCTTCTACCTGGTAATATTACAGTATTCATATATACTTTTTGGTTTCAGAAGCTAGATATATGGCCTATTCTTGTTCGGGTGGATTACAGTCCGAATCATGTAGATCTAGCAGCCTTAAGGCATGGAAAGTATGTAGAGCTTGTAAATCTTGTACCTTGGAAGGTAAAATTTCTTCAATTTTTTAATTCTGTTTCTTTCTTATTGTTGATTAAATTTAGATAAAAAGTCCAGCCCAGCTTTATACCCCAGGTTGTCCTCTTTCGTTTCCATATTTAGTTTTATAGTTACCTATATTATCACCTGATGGGCTCATTGTTAAACAGTATAGCATCGATGCTTGCTATTCTAGTGGTTGTTGCCAAACTATAAATATTGTTCCTAAGAACCCCTTTTATTCTTAAATAATATTTCTCATAATATTCCACAAAGAATGTACATGACAACTCTGTTTCAAGATATTCTTCAAATTAAAGACCATTATCTTTTAAACTGAGTTTGACGCTTTTGTCGACTCATATAGGAATATTATTTGGTGCTGCAATGACACTCCTGGTTTTGCACCCTGAAAATTGAATAAAAAGCATTGTTGACCCTTTTAATCTTCAATAACTAATGGAAAAAAGAAACTATTTGTTGCAAAAAGTAAATATAAAGATTTTTGTATGTTATCCCAGGGGGTTGAGCTAAACCTGAAACATGTTCATGCATCTGGTGTCTACGGTTGGGCCAGTGTTTGTGAAACTACTGTAGGGGATTGGTTGGAAGATATATCTCAAAATCAGGTAAGCTAACTTGGATTATATTCCTTGGAAATGTCAGGTTTACCTTTTAGCTCTCTTCATTTATAGTATTTACATTGTTCAATATGTAGATTCATAAAATACTCCGGGGGCTTCCTACTGTACGGTCATTGATTGCAGTTGGGGCTGGTGCTGCTAAACTGGTTTCATCACCAGTAGAGAGCTACAAGAAGGAGCGGAGAGTGCTCAAGGGTGTGCAGAGAGGTAGGTTGTTGGTAGACATTTTTCTGCTAGTTTTATCTGTATAATTTAGAATTTTGCAGAAGATAATAAAAAAATAAGCAGCTACAGCGGTATGATTTGTCAAAATATTTATTAGTGATCTGTAGGTAGTACTAACATTTCTGCAAAGTATTTATTTGGATATTGAACATGATACTAACCATAGAAGAATCACACCACAAAAGCTAGCTGTTGTAGTTGGAGAGCCACAGTTCTATAAACATCACCCTTGCCCTTACTTCTACTCTTGGACTCCAATTTTATATCTTGCAATTAGATCTTAACATAGGATCACATTTCCTGCCCAAAGGTGTGGTTGTATACCCGCCATTTGACTATAATCCCAAGTGAACCCTGCAATACTGGTGTTAACTCCTGTGCTACTCAATTGCAATTGAGAGAGATGGTGGAGAACTCTGGTACAAACTGATAATAACCTTGGGATAACCATACTATAAAAGCTAACCATTGTAGTTGTAGAGCTTGAGGTCTTGTGAAACCTATTTTCCATACATTCAATGCGTGACTCAAGACCTATACATTGCAATTGGATTCTATTTACACTTAAGGCTGATTCGCAATATCCTAATTTGAGATCCTTGATAAAACTGTTTTCTTCATATGTGTACAACAGACTTCGGTTTCACTGAATCTGACATGGATTGAATGTTATAGTTGAATGGAGGTCCTTATCCTGGTTTTAGTTAGTTTTTGAATATTGATGCCAATCCCCCGCATCAGAATTAGGGATTGGTTGAACATGATTTTTTAATTAGTTTTGGAGTTTGTTGTTTGACTAAGGCTAATTTACATGTTTATTAATTTGAGTTTCATTATAAATGTTTTGCACATTTTTTAATTGCAGTAGGATTTCCTGATTGCATAGGTTATCTAAAAAGTTTTTTATTTACATTTTAAGAAGTTTAAAGTTTAATTATTTTGATTCATAAGATAACAAGTGGTTTCTCATTAACCATACATCAATTACTTATTAACTAGTTGATTGGTCGTTGCCAAACTATAAATATTGTTGCTAAGAACCCCATTTATTCTTAAATAATATTTCGCATAATTTACTCTTGTTTGTTTGTTTGTTTGTAAAAGTTTTCTTTGGTGTTGCAGGGCATGTTAGGCCCTGTATTTGTACATAATCTTTCACTAGTAAATAGTGTCCAGTTGCAACAACTTATACCATCAGTTTTGGTGTTCCATATGTTGGCAGTTGACACTTATGAAGCTTCCGTTAGTGAATTCAGTTTTCTAAATCCATTTGAATGATTATAGATTTTTTTTTTAGTTTTCTGGAGCACTAAATTCTAATGCTACGTTGCTCTACTCTGGTTCAGTTTTCATTGTAATATTAAAAAATCTTTGTAGGTACAATTGCATTTCTTCGAAGCATTTCCCTTGAAGCTGTTGGACTTGGAGTTCATCTAGCTGCGGGAGCCCATGACATTCTACTCCAAGCAGAATATATTCTTTCAAGCATACCTTCTCCAGTTCCACTGCCTGTAAAAGACAAACCAAAAACAGATGTTCGATCCAATCAACCTAAAGATGCCCAAGAAGGAATTCAACAGGTGAAATGTCAAAATTATTGAGAATGAAATGTTGGTCTTGGTCTATGTTTGACTTCTTCAACACGTCTTAAGTAAAAGGACAGAGAATAGAATGCGTCTTTTGTAAACACAATATCAGTAATCTGATCTGGAATTGCCTGTAGCAAAATTAGTACTCAATTTATTTTCTTAAATATCATTAGACTTATTGAAACCATTTGGATTAATTGCTTGCATCACATAATCTATGTTTAGATTTATTTACTCATTCCCTTGGGGATCATGGATGCTTGTACAAATCACAAAAGTTCATTGCGTTCATTTTTTCCTTGGCTACATTAAGGTTATTTTTCTTGATTTTATAGGCTTACGAGAGTCTTAGTGATGGTTTGGGAAAATCTGCTGCTGTGTTAGTTCAGAGTCCCTTAAAAAAGTTTCAGCGAGGTTCAGGTGCTGGACCTGCTTTGGCTGCTGCTGTCCGAGCTGTTCCTGCTGCTGCCATAGCCCCCGCGTCAGCTTGTGCAAGTGCTGTACACTGTGCTCTTCTTGGATTCAGAAATAGGTCTGTGATAAAGCTGACTTGACTTTAATGTCACTCCTTGACTTTTCCAAAATTGAATATAACCTTTCCCTTCCCCCTTTACAGTCTAGATCCAGAACGTAAAAAGGAGTCCATGGAGAAATATTGTCCAGCACAACCCTGGGAAGAAGACTGATTAATGGTGCCATTACTGACATTACTTTGTCTTCGTACTAAATTGACATTACAATTTTAACGTTTAATATATATGTATGTATATATATATATATATATATATATATATATATATATATATATATATATATATATATATTTATCTCTATATTTTTTTTTGTGTGTTTATTTATATATATATTTTTTTT
>Ga0099822_1008338_pt1 | contig 13265 bp, 6 predicted proteins | sample CowpeawhiteBW_FD_76839 | JGI IMG/M metagenome (GOLD analysis project Ga0099822, IMG submission 76839) | Root nodule microbial communities of legume samples collected from California USA - Cow pea white BW | ecosystem: Host-associated > Plants > Roots > Nodule | place: USA: California | collected... | reverse complement strand
TTGTATAACATCTCTATAAAAAGGCTCATAAGTCCCTTATGCTGGGCAGAGTTCCTCCTACCTCTCTCTCTAAAAATTCTCTCACTCTCCTTTTGTACTCTCTTCCTCCAGCAATAAAACGTATATCTCAGAGGTGCTTCTTTTCTTATCCTTCATCTTCCCTGAAGTAAGTATCTCTACTATGGAGTAGTTTTATCTTGGGCATCCACGGATGCCTTAAGTAATATTTATCTAAAGATGCGATAACCATTTAAAGGCTTAAATTTTCTTTATTCTATATAGTTTTATATTTCTAATCACATAAGTTTATGAGAGAATATCTAACTAGCTATGCTAGATTTATATTCTCATAAGCTTATCTTAATATTATCTTGTATAGTTTTTATATTTCTGTTCCCCTCTTTTCATTTGTATAGTTTTATATTTCTGATCACATAAGTTTATGAGAGAATATCTAACTGGCTATGCTAGATTTATATTCTCATAAGCTTATCTTAATATTATCTTGTATAATTTTTATATTTCTGTTCCCCTCTTTTTTGTTCCCCTCTTTTCAAGACTTAGTAGATATACAACACAATACAGATATAGGATCTAACTCAAGGATAGATTCTCTAAATCCTAAACAGTTATACAACATAGGATGGTTAAGTTCTGAACGAACAAGCCTCTATTGATATAGGAGAATAGAAGATTTTCATCTCCCCGACAACAGCTATGAGATAATCCCTCTAATATCTCCACAAACAGGTAGACAATTACAAAATCAGCAAGGAAGATATGTCCACATGGGATTAATTACCATTGGAGTCAGATCCCTAGTCAGACATATGATTGGAGCTAGAGCTTTGATAGTTCTACACGATTCAAGATTCTAAAATAATGATTCACAAAGTGTAATAGGGATTTTAGAAGTTGATTTAAATCAACCCTTTTCCCTTATTTACCTTGCTCCAAATTTCACATTAACTTTACAAGATTTTATAAATCATACAAATTTAGAAGTACAAACGATAGGTTTTGGACCCAATTGGATGGGTGAAAATCTACATTTAGACATAACCTTTATAGGAAGAATAAGTAACCATATTTCTTCTATGTATATGATAAATACTAGACCATTAGAGCAAGCCATTAGCTCTTATGGTACACAATTTCTACCAGCCCAAGCCTTCACAAGAAGAAATAAAGGACATTTATGGCAAACACATTTACCCAGAGAAGAAAATAATCCAATTACAGCCCCTTCATCTGCTATTTACATAACAGGTCTAGAGGACTTAGTCTAAGCTTTATAGATTACACAAATATACCTCTTTATAAACATGATAAACTATGAAAAACGTAACAAACAATAAATAAATGTAATCACTGAAAGTTAGAGAGAATTATATAAGTATGGTGACTTTACCAATCCAAGTAAAAAATCAAGTTAGGAAACCTTTTTAGAATATAAGCGATGAAGTACTAGACACTCTAAGACAAGATAACTTACTAATACACAAAAAGTTAAAAGAGAACCAGAACACGTCATACTAACTTGATATAGAAAAATTAGAAAAAATAAGAGAAACAATGACAAATTATCTTCCAAACTCAGAAGGGACAAAAAGCTAAGTAGTCACAAGTTGGGATCGTAATATCACTCATTCACTTGTTATGTCTACCATTTTGTGTTCCTTTTGACTTTTGTTAATGGGATCATGGAGTCCCCTCTTCCAACAAGATGGAAAAGCCTTTCCCTTGATGAACATGTCACACATGTTAGCTTGTATGTCACTAAGGATGTAATATTTTGTAGAGCATTCCTAACCTCTTTCAAAGGAGCAACATTGAGTTGGTTCACGGGTTGTTCACATACTCTATGGAATAATTTTAATACCCTTGTAGGATAATTTGGAATTCAATTGGCTACAAGCATTCCTTATCATCTTAAATTTATCACCTTGGTTAACATTCAAAAAGAGAATGAAGTGTTAGACCTTAACAATTTGATAAACTTGAATGGTCTTCTCTTAACAATTTACTTTTAATAGTCTAGCTTTAATTGTATAACACAATATTGATAAGATGACTCATATGTTTTGGTCGTAAAAGTATTATTTAATTTTGACAAAATGATGATTGCATCTAAATGCCTTGACAAATAACTAGACAATATAATAATATTTAGAGTATCAACATAAGAACACATACTCTAAACAAAGAGATTTAGAACATGTGTAATGGATGTATAAATGGGAAAACTCAATGAATCAAGTTACAATGTATAAGACACACTACTTTGAGCAAGATGTGACTTCATTTTCAAATTTGTCAAACCATGTATAGTGATAAAAAAAGTCGACTTACACTTTTATGTGAATAATCTAACACAACAAACAAATTTTTGAAAATTTATGGTGGATATGGTGATGATAATATAAACAAGAGTAATAAAAGTGGAATTTGCTTTATACATATCAAGTTAAGTACAATAGAAAAAATGTTAGTTAAGAGGTTACTAACCTTAATAAAGCTCTTAATACCATTGCATATTCACAAACTACACCTAAATACCTTTTCATTGATTTGTATGACCTTTAAACTTCTCAACATTGCTTGTAGCCTTCACACTTCTGACATTGTCGCTAACATTGCAAAGTTTATATTGCAGATTTATACTCCAAGATCATCAACTTTGACAACTTTATATCTTATCAATTAAAAGAGCTTGTGTTGACCCATGTGGACTCTTAGGACTTTTATCCCTCATCATTATGTTATAGAGATCCTTTACGGCCAAGTGGATCAACAATACATCACACACTCTTATTAATGTGATATTGAGTACTTTCTGAGAAGGTAGAAGAATCTTAACTAGAAACAACAACACTCCCTCCGCCACTGCTGGACATGCAAAAAATGGTACCTACGTTTGCAAGCAACAACCTTTGACACACCATCATTACCTATCTTCAACACTCCAAAATCACCACAAGTGTAAGATGTGAATAATTCCTTCCTCGGTGTAATGTGCAGTGTAACACTACTATTAATAATATTCATGCTCTCATCAAATACAAGATTAATAGACTCATAGTGACAAAGAAGAACAAGATCACCACCTATAATAGTAGTAGTACACGATCATCGTCCTGATGATTCTTCTCTTTTTTCTTGTCTTTTTTACCTTTGTTCTCTTTTTTCCTCTTAAAAAGTATTTTTGAATGTGCCGAACTTTATTATAATAATGACACTTTACATTCTTGTATCTTGACTTGGACTTGCTCTTACTATTCTCTTTGCCACCCTTAGGTTCTTTTTTTTTTTTACTTCTTCCCCTATTTTTAGTGACAAACACCTCAAATTGAGATGAGGAACCACATGTCTTCCTTCTTATATCTTCATTAACAATGCCACTCTTTGCCATTTGGAGAGAAACAATGCCATTAGGGGCTGAATTTGTAGTTGAAACCTAAAATATCTCCCAAGACTCTAGTAGAATATTTAGTAGCCATAGTCCTAAAATTTCATCATCAAAATTGATACTTATTCCTGGTAGCTGATCTAGGAGCCTTGAAACTCATTTAAATTATTTGAAATGGAAGAACTCTCCCTCTACCTCAAATTTATCAATCAATTCAACAAAAATAATTTATTATTACTCATACTATATTGCGAAAATAATTTCTCCAAACTTGTAAGAATGTACGAGGATCGCCAATAATAAAAAAATGCAATAATAATCACAAAAGAGAACACTAATATTTTTAACATGGAAAAACCCTCTCAATTTGAGAAGTAAAATTATTCAATGAAAGAGATTCCTTTTGTATGCTTGACCAAACAACCATGATGACCTTATAAGGTGTTTCAAAATTGTATTATGATAATTGACATAATCATGTTTTTACTTTTGTTTATTTTTATGTTTTATTGTTATTTTATTATTATTTTTTTAGATATTTCAGATTGTATTTAATAAAATTGGAAAAGATAAATATTTGGTTTATATATTTAATATTTTGTAGATAAGCGGAAATATCTAAGAAACTAAGAAGAATACAACAAAAATTGATAATTGATAATCAAAGTTTATCAACAAAATCAAATATTAACAAAATCAAATATTGATAAACTTGGTTACCCCAATGCAAAACCAAGTACAAATATTCATGCCGAATCTAAATCGAGCTACTCACCCAACAAAGGTCCAAAGAAGTTTCTACATTATATGGGGTACTGATTTCTACAATAACTTTCTCCTTTTTAAAAAAAATAAAGAAACTGAAGGTATTTTCTTGGCATGTGGATAACACAACGTAGATACTTTCTTTCCTTCCTTCATGAGATTGAAAGCTTTATTGATGTCATCAGATGACAAATTGTGTGTTGTGAAGTCATCAATCTGAATTTCCTGCATATTAATCATGATATTAGTAGTTTAGTACATATACTCTTTTGCTAAAAAACACTGTTTATGGGAATGCATTTCCAGTATCAAAGTAAAGAACAACAAAATAATCCATGGGGATAAAAGTATATAAAGCAACAATCTAGCTCTAAATAGAATTTGAGGTTGCATTCTCAATTCCTTTCTTTGTGGATACTCCAGAAAATCTCAGTTACAGACTTTTGACAAACTTTAAAATAAAAAGTAAGATAGGTTGCAAATACTAGATATACATCACTTCCCATGTTAAATGTTGTAAACTAAGAATTCTTTTTTATAACAATGATAACAGGAAATCGTCCTCAACTTTATCGTGAATAAACATTCATGAATAAACAATACCAGTGAAGTAGATAGAAGTAAGAAAGAGGCACACAGAAGCTAGATTAACACTTTTAAAAGAATAAAATAAAAAATAACGATGAAATTAGCTTAACAAATAACTTTCTTTGTAAATGTTTTCTCACATTAGCTTCACAAAGAGCTTACTTTTAAATGGGAGGCAAGCTCATTATAACTTACAGAAAAGTTTATTTCATTTTACTTCCTAAATTTTTTCTCCAATGAGTTCTTATGAAAGAATTTATCTACATAGAATCTCAAATCATTTATAAACAAAAACATATACAAGCAAAGCAAGAGTGAGAGAGAGAGAACTTCTTTGGCAACATCATTCACTCCTTTAGACCAATCATATTTGTGTAACCCCCTAACCTAAACAACTGTTGAATTAATAGAGTTGATGGCAAACTTGGTGTGCATCGTAGTATAAGTTTTCTTGTTGGTGACAACGTGAAAGACTAATCTTCCGGGGATTGCTAAGTTTTGCAAATCCTGAAAATCTAAAAGTTAAACTCAATTTATATCAAATCATAACAAATGAAACCATAAGCAAAATTTGGCAAACTGAAAATTCTATTATATGGCACAAGCACATGCATGACATGGTAGGAGAGTCACGTTTTCAAGCTCTCCATCACTCACACAACCAAACCATCAAATTTACCATTATCCTTGCGTCACAAGCACCGACACACATACCAATGGAAGGGATTCATCACTATCATTCAACACAAGCACCAATCATCATCCACATCTTGATCTACATTCTTATTTTCACAATAAACCAGCACCCAAGTCGAGACAAGCGTCAATTTTTCACCTCTTTTACCATCGTTGTCGGAGCCATGGCAGCCTCCGTCGAGCTCCAACCTCTCTTGGGCCACTACTTGTGCATGACCGATAGTGCCACTAGAATTATCTCCCTGTCTCCTCAATATATCGCTTCTTCTTCCTCCTCACCTTCTTCGTCTGACTCGAACGACATATTCTCTATCGACTCGTCATTGTAGTGAACCCTTACGCTAGGCCATTTCGATGATGAGTTGCTTGCGACATCAGATTGGTGAATCCTTGCCATGGAATCAATGAGGAGCATGTATGAAGCGTGGATGAAGGGGGATTGGGAAGGTTTTTTGCATTGTGGAAGAAGGAAAGGGTTATCTTGGAGTGGTGTGTGAGACGAATGAGGGTTTGGAAGAGGAGGTCCTTAGTGAAAAGAAAAAAAAATGATATTTACTAGAAAAATGACTATAACTCCCATTTTTTGATTCCCATCATTTACTTCTTGATGTGACTTAATGTGAACCATTGATTCTTTCAAAGGAAAAGATAGTGTTATATTAATTAATAGTTCACACTAAGTCACGTCAGGGAGTAAAGAATAAGAGTCAAAAAAGGGAAGTCATAATATCATAATTCTATTTACGGTGTACTATAAAAAATATCACAAAATTTGTGGGGATTTTTAGATAAACCCCTTTCATTTACCAGAGGTTTGAGAAACCTCCATTACTTTATTCGTTAGCAAATGTTATTATAACCGCTGGTAATAAACATCCGTTAAAATCAATATATTTTGTAGTGTTTTATCCTTAGCTTCTTTTAAAGAAAAAATATATCATCCCACACCTTAGCCAAAGAGAATATATACATGTTGAGTATGAGATTAAATTAGTTTAGGGTAAGGTACAAACACCCCATAACAAGTAGGGATAACAACGAGGTGGGGGCGGGGATGAGTTTCACTATCCATACCCATCCTTAGAGAAAAAATTCATCCTTATACCCAAATCCAACAAGTATCAAATTTTTGTCTCACCCTCATCCGGAATGCGTAACGAGTATATATTGTTCTCGTACGCGTACCCACTTTTGTACTGTTTCAATATCAATTAATTAGTTTTTATAAAATAATAAAAAATTATAGTACAGGAAACATAATATTATCAAATATTCAACATTAAAAGGAGGATTGTTTATTCAATATCAAATATTTTAAAAAGAAATTATAATTGTATATATTTCAAATTAGAATACAAAATAAAATATCATGAAAACCAAAACATTTATTAAATTTGGAAACCTTGATGAAACCTAGTTAATAAAATTTTAACATATTTTAAAAAATATATAAAAGAAAAAAATATTCAAATTAAAAAATATTTTAAATGTCTCATTAGTTCAATTTTTTAAATTGTAATGAAATCACTTTTTTATACACTAATTAAAGCTATAATACATCACTTAATCAAACTTATACACACAACAAATATTAAACTAATAATAATAGAATTTTAACGTAGATCTTTCATCTTTTGAACTTCAATATAGATTGGATACTAATAAAAAAATCATGACAACTACATTAAATTAATATATTATAGTAAACAAAATTTATTTATACAATTATATTGATAAAAAATACAAGTATGATAATGAGATAAAAAAATAATAATTATATAAAAAATATCAAAACAATATTTTAAGTGATAAAAATAAACTACAAATAAAAATATTAAAAAAAATGATCAAATGTGTGTCTTAAAAATACTTTGAGAGATCATTGAATGAAAGAAAAACAAATGTATAATTAAGGGTATGATAAGATGAAAAATACCTTAGATATCTAAGAAAACTTTTCAAAATCAACCTAGTCAGTTGAGTGATAACGAAAATTGTTTTAGCAAAGCAAAAAAGTTATTCAAATGAAACAAAAAATAATAATAATAGAATAAAAAAATAATTTTTTATATTACCCAGTAAATGAAAAGTTTAAGCTATTATTGAACACTTAAATTGAGAGTGTTAAATATACTTATATGAAAAGAAAGTATTCAATAAATATAAGTATTAAAAAAGAATAGAAATATTCAAATGTAAAACATAAAAAAATATTTAGTTGACAAACATCATTTGAACATAATTGCATAAAGGTTCTTTAATAGACTATGGCTATTTATATGGCTATTTAATAGACTATGAGTAGAGGACGAGGATATAACAGGTATAGAGATGTGGATGAGACGAATATGTACATTCCCATTTGTCGCAACCAAAATCACGATGGACGACGAACCAAAAATTAAATTTGAGAAAAAAACATATTGAAGTCGCCACCATAGTTTATTCTGGAAAACTACGGAAGAACCAAAAAGATAAGACAAGGTCTACAAAAAACCAGATATTAAGTCCGGGAGTCGGTTACGCGTGGGGAAGGTATTAACACCCCATAACGTCCGTTCTAAGACGATATCTTTAATTAAATATGCATAAGGATGTGGTTTTCAAAATATTTATTTTTCCTCAAAAGTATTAATTAAAGAATATATAAAAGAAACAAAAATAATTTTTTAGCTTTTTGGTCCCGACGAGGATTAATCCTCGCTCCTACGTATCTCCATTCACAATGGAGAATCAAGGTTACGTAGTTCTTTAGAATCTTTTAGAAATTGTTGATTTGATTTTTTTTTTATAATTTTGAAAACCTTTTTATGTTTTTTGGTATTTTTAATTATTTGAAAATGAGTGTCACGCAACGCGAGCAACCTGACAGACACTAAAATTAAACCAAGAAAACTGTTTTTTTATCTTTGGTTCTTTTTATTATTTTTTATATATTTTCTAAAAATAAATTTGAAAATTGGTGTCGCACAGCTCGAGCGGCCAGATAGACATTAAAAGAGATGAAGAAAAATATTTGTTTATGATTAAAAAATATATAATAAAGAATGAAAAAAAATAAATCAAAAGAATTAGAAATTGGCAATGACGTACCTTCAAAAATTTTCGATATATGTTCTCTTCTATATCAATCTCACCCTCTCGTTTTCCCAACAAAGGTAAAAAGAAGGAGTGTTTATGTGGGTGGTAATGGAAGAGAAAGAGGAAGTGTATCAAATATTTTATTTTGATTTTCTACCTCCTTCAATATGTTTTTTTTTTTTGCTTTGAAAGAGAGATAAAAAAGGAGGTGTGTAAGTGGGAGTGGTGATGGGAAATAATTAAAGAAGTGTAGAGAATATATTTTTTCGGTTCGCCCCCATTTCATATGACATAGTGCGTATTTATATTCACACCTTGCAATATTAATGCAATCTCAGCCTTAATTGTAATGAATAATATAAGGAAGAAATTGGTCATGATAGCATCACTTTATGGGAATCAAATCGCAGCAAATAAGAGCATAATATCAATCAAGATTGCTAATATTGATTCTAACCATTAGGAAACCAGAGCACAAAATCAATCCCAATTAGTAATATTGATTATAACCATTTGAAGAAATATTTCTTCTAATTAGTAGAATCATATCACTACGTTCTCTTTCAGGAACTAAGGATAGAAGATATGTTGAGTTGTTGGGCTGAGGAAAAGGAGTGCGATAATTAATAACAAATTGGGTTCTTCCTTCTTTTTTCCTTTTTTTTTTCTTTTTCTTTTCATTCTCTCTTTTTTTTGTTTTTTTTATAAAATTAAAGTTTGAAAATCTTGGAAGAAAATTTTATTTCATGCTTTTCTATTTACCATCATCTAAAATATATTTTTTTATTTTTTAGTTTTGAAAAATAAATTTATTCACTCGGACGAAATTGAGTGTTGATAATTGCCACTTTTTACTTAAATTTTATTAGATATATGAAAGTTTGACTTTTTCATATTATCGTAGTAAAAGATAACTAAAGATAGAGACACTAATTTCGTTTGGATTTCAAAAAAAGACAAATTTGAAGACAAACTTGACCTTCCAGAGGAAATGGTCTGTATCTGAAAGAAAAAAACTAGGTGACTATTATCAAGTAGAGGGTCTCCATCTAGAGGAGAGGGTCTATTCATAGGATTCAGTGACCATTACCATGTAGAGGGCCCTAATTTGAAAATCACATTCTTTTTGGAAACCTGACTTTTTGAAAAAAAGATTAGACCAATTCCGAGGATAGGATCTATATCAAAAAGATTCGGTGACTGTTACCATGGAGAGGGTCCCGATCTGACAAATTTATTATTTTCTTTTTTTACTTTTGGAAAAAAACGGATTAGACCAATCATGAGGAGAGGGTCTATATTGAAAGGAAAGAAATCAATGACCATTGCCTCGCAAAGGGCCTTGATGTAAAGAAATCAATGACCATTGCATCATAGAGGGCCTCAAAGTGACAAAGAAATCAATGACCATTGCCTCGCAAATGGTCTTGATGTGAATATAAGGAAATCAATAATCATTGTCTCGTAGAGGGTCTTGATGTACACATAAGGAAATCAATAACCATTGCCTCGCATATGGTCTTGATGTAAATATAAGGAAATCAATGACCATTGTGTCACAAAGGGCATTGATGTAAACATAAGGAAATCAATAACCATTGCCTCGTAGAAGGTCTTGATGTATAAAATAAAAGCAATGACCATTGCCTCGTAAAGGGTCTTGATGTAAACATAAGGAAATCAATGACAATGGTATTACAAAAGGTCATGATGTAAACATAAGAAAATCAATGACCATTGCCTCACAGAGGGTCTTGATGTATAAAAGGAAATCAATGACCATTGCCTCGTAGAGGATTTGGATGTAAACATAAGGAAATCAATGACCATGATCTTACAAAGGGTCATGATGTAAACATAAGAAAATCAATGATCATTGCCTCGCAGAGGGTCTTGATGTATAAACAGAGAACCTTGATTTTGCTCTTGAAGTGTAGATAAACACCGCGTGAATGTCTAACATTTGTGAGACTTACACAAAAATAAAATAAAATAAAACATATCAATGCTGATTTTTTTGGAAATGATTTTCAATGATTTTGTGGAGTATGATGGATGATTTGATGATGCATGACATGTTATGATTTTCTTTTTAAACCTATATGATGATGCATACATGGATGCGTGGATGCATGGGTGGAATTTGCTTTTTTCATTTTTTATTTTTCCTTTATTTTAATTTGGGAGCAAGGAAAACTATGCTTAGAGGTTAGAAAAAAAAAATTGAGGCAAAACAAAACTAGGATTAGGGGCTAGTGTGAAAACTGGGCTTGGGGGCTACTATGAAAACTGGGCTTGGGAGCTAGTATGGAAACTGGACTTGTGGGACAATGTGAAAATTTAGCTTGGGGGCCAATATGGAAACTGAGCTTGAGGAATAGTGTGAAAACTAGGCTTGAGGACTAGTGTGGAAACCGGGCTTAGGGGCTAGTGTGGGAACTTGGCTTGAGGGGCAGTGTGGGAACTAGGCTTAGGGACCAGATTGGAAACTGGGCTTAGGGTATATTGGCCATTCATATGAATGAAAAGGACCATAAATTTGAGAAACATCATAGAAACAAATTTGTGTATTTTTTTTTAATTTTCTTCCTTCTAAAATGAAATGATTCAATAACCATTCATATGAGTGAAGAGGTTCTGATTAGAAAGGTGGAAAATATTTTATTCACAAATATGAATGACTCACGTACGCATGACTTGGTATGGTGTATCAAATACCTTATGTTTGAATTTTTGTTTTGCATTTCTTTTAAAACAAATTCGAATTGATCTCCATTTCATTGGTATTTCAAATTCATGGAATCATTCTACTTTGATATTTTTTTTTTACTTTTTCAAATCATTTCTTTAGTCTAATCAATTTACTAACGAATACTTTTTTTTAATCATTTCTTTTGAAGCAGTATTTGAATGACATCCATGAAATTGCCAAGGGCTTGAAAAAGCTTAGATGAGGTGATGAAGATTAACTAGGGAGTTACCCCAATTTGAATTGGTCTCGGGGCACAAATTGTGTTTGGTGTAAGACCCGTGAAATTTAACTAATTAATTAATTAATGTGATGTGAAAAAGTATTAACTCAAATGGTTGAGAGTGCTTAATTATGTGAGAGGACTTGGGTTTAAGTTCTATGTATGTCGTTTGTGTGTTATTTAATTTATTATTATTTTTGATAATATGCTTGATCATGTTGAGTGATAATATAATCATAGAATTATATTAATCATCATGACACATGAATTGGTTAAATGGTTGTGCATTGATTTGACATTGGCATGGTTAGGGGTTCAAACCTTGGTAGAATCAAATAAAACTTTCTTTTTGCCAAAATTTTATTTGGCATGAAGGTGAAAGGGCATAGGAACCCTAGCTGGCCAAGGAGCAGCCACTCTTGGCTGAAAAACAGTCCATAGCGAACCATTGAATGACAATTAACATCACCATAAGCTTCATTTTCGTTTTTGGCCATTAACCACCATTAGGTCCTAATTAAAAAGCCAATTAGAGGAGAGAAGGAAGGTTTCTGAGTTTTGGCCATTGTAGAGCATTGTGAGGAGTGAATTTCTAGAGAGGAACCGTGGTGCGTGCATGAATAGAAGAGCATAATTGTGGTAGAATTGGGGAGACCATTGGTGATCAAGGAGGAACAATCTTTTTTCTCAAATTTTAAGCAAAGGGAACCAGGTTAGGGGAGCTAGAATTCGTTACTTCTGTGTGTTAAGTTTAATTGCTTTATGAATAGCCTGTATATGTATGAATCATTGTCTCTCACGTTGAAATTCTGGGTTTCTAAAAATTTTCAAGAAATTGTCCGCCGGGCATTCAAAGCCGCCATGTGGCTTATGCTGTTTTTGTGTTGTTTTTGGGTTCCAGAGATGGAACCGCCTGGCGGCACAAGCCTAACTGCCAGGCGAGGCTTGGCTGTTCAACCCAGTTTCTGGGTTTTGATGAACGGCTTAGCGGTGATGAACACTCACCAGGCGACACGAACCAATTTTGGTTCAATTTTGGTGTTTTGGGGTTCCTAAGTTAACTCTCATTGGGGTAAAAGACAGAAATAACGATTGGTAAATGGTTGGAGATCAGATTTCGTGGGATTATATGTAGTTGAAGGTTCACTTGAATGAAAATCTATTTGAACAATAATTTAGGGTTGATGATTTAGGGATTTTTATAGTGGCACTAAATTAAGGGGAAAAGGTTAATGGAATTTCACTTATTGGAAGTTTTAGGAATGGATCATGAACCTAAACATGTGAGTACAACCTTTTGAGTCGTAAATTGAATGAAACCAAGGTAGTGGAGAGTGGTTAAGGTTCGTAGGTGCAAGGGGGATTTTTGGGTTTTTGGAACAGTAGGAACCGCTTGGAAGCACCCAATTGGCCGCCAAGCGCCATACCAAAGATGCAGGTGGTGTTCTGATTCACGAAAAATGTTGTTTTTCATATTTTTGCGGAACAGGAACCGCCCGGCGCTGGTTTTGTACTGCTAGGCGCTAGGTTCCTGATTTTTGGGCCCTAGGCGCTACCATTTTTCCGGTTTGTGCAGTTTTTGTAAAACTTCCTTTCCCAGTTCGTTAACCGTCCGATTTAGGTGAAATTTTGACAGGTGGTTCATCACATGTAGTTCTTCAATTTGAACGGTGAAGATTTGATTTAGAAGTCAGTAGCTATATATATATATATATATATATATATATATATATATATATATATATATATATATA
>Ga0099822_1008332_pt1 | contig 13270 bp, 5 predicted proteins | sample CowpeawhiteBW_FD_76839 | JGI IMG/M metagenome (GOLD analysis project Ga0099822, IMG submission 76839) | Root nodule microbial communities of legume samples collected from California USA - Cow pea white BW | ecosystem: Host-associated > Plants > Roots > Nodule | place: USA: California | collected... | reverse complement strand
TTTGGACTCGACATCAGGTCCAATCGTCAATCGGTTCTCGATCACCACCATGGACCCGAATGGAAGAGGAGAGTCTGCCATGATCTTTGGAGGGTCGATTATGAGGAGAGAGGGTTTCTCGTTGGTGATCTGTTCGTGAAAGTAGAAGCGAATGTGTGTGAGCTTCTCACGAGAACGTAACTGATCGGGAGAGAGAGTTTGGTAGAAGGTGGCGGAAACCAGAGAAGCGAAAAGGAAGGAAAGGGTTAAAGGAAGAAAGAAAGTGTTGAAGTTTGCCATGGATGAGGGTTGGTAATAGGAAGAAAGAAGATTGTTGTGTAGTTAGTATGTTTTGGTGTGAACTATTTATAACGGTGGAACGATGGAATGTGAACTATTTGATGTTAGGTAACCTCACGTGATGATGAGACTATATACGAGATAAGAAATGGTTGTTGGATAAATATATTTTAGACTTAATACTCTTTTATTATCTACTTTTTTGTCAATATTTCGGTTTTTTTATCGGTGTTTAAATGATTATTGTTATCTACATTTTGGACAATATTTGGGTTTTTTTTATTAGTTAACGTACGTTAATTATGTACGAGTTTTTCGTTTTTTTTTAATTTAAAAAAAATTGTTAAAGTGTCAATGATTTGTGTCATTCATGGTTGTACTTTTTTTATTCAATTTAATTTTTATATTTACTGGCATAAACACATGTGTAGTGTGTACTCATTTTTTAAATATATGTAATATTATATTAGTAGGTTATGATGTTGTAAAATTATAAAAAGAAAAGAAAAAATATATTTATTAGAAAAGTGAAATATATTAGAAAAGATGAGAGAATAACCGTTGATAAATAAAGAAGAAGAAAATAATCAGAGATAAACAATTTTATAAAAAACTTGTATAAATAACAGTCAATTTTTAAAAATTTAATAAATAATTATATTTTAAAGGATAAAATTAGTATTTTGAAATATGGAGACAAAAAAAGAATCATCTTTATATATTATTATAGATCATGTTTGTTCAATCCAATCCTAAATTTTGTTGAAAGAGGACAATTTTATCCCTCCTGGATTAAAACAAAATTTAATTCTTTTAATAAATATTATACTATAATTTTTATTAAGATTTACACTTTTAGTAATTATTTTTTAAATTTAATTTATAAATTGAATATAATTCTTATATTCAATTAATAAAAAGAATATAATTATTTCAAATATAATTATTAATATTTTAGAAAAATTTACTGATATTTTTAAAATTAACATTTAAATCTAAAATATTTAATATTTTTTCATATTTAATTTGAATTTTTTGTTGAATTTTGTGTATTGCTCCTGTACTATGTTTTCAAAATACTCTCGTGATCACTAATTTTATAATTTTAAAGTATATTAAAAAGATAACTATATGTTTTTTTAACAAAATGTTTTAATACTTAAAATATTGCTAAAAAAATATATATTTTCATATAGTTAAAATTCATAATAAATGAATATTTTAATGTATAAAGATAAAGCATATATGCAACACTTGATTTGAAATAAAGAGAACTCTTTTTTTTAAAGCTTTAGATATCCTAATATATGACAAATTTAAATACACAATTACTTTTTTATTTAAATTAAATATGACATAAATAAAAATTTATTTATGTTTCTAACGTTATCTATGTCAATATTCTATAACTTGTGTATTTGTTAAGTTGAAATTCACGTTTTACACTATGATGAGTATTGAGAAATGAAATATATTTAGTTATTTTTATTATCTTTACTGACGAATTTTTTTTTAATAAAAGATAAGTTAAAGGTTAAAAAATAAGTATAAGAATAATTATTTCAGGGATCTATTAAAATAATGTATTATAATAAAATATAAATAAAAGTTGATAATTTGTTAGGTACAAATTGAAGAAAACGTTATTCGACTCACAAAACAAAGATTTAATCATATTTTATCAAATTAAACTTATTTAAACCTTTTTAAAAAAAAGTAAGTCATCTTTTAAATATATTAATTATTTTTTGGAAATTATTAAAAGCATAATAATCTATTAAATTTATTAAAAGTGAAAAAATCACGAAAAATACTAGTTAAATAAAAAAAATAAATGCCTCAAATTTGAAAGTATAAAGATTTATCTGTATATAAACCTTTTAAAAATAACAAGTTGTTACGCCTTTTATAATACTTAAAATTATAGCAAAATTAACGTAATGGTTGTCTAGCCTTAGTAAAAGGTTCATGGTTCAATTGATTGATTCCTTCTTACTTCATTATATATGAAACTGAATTATTGACAAAAACTCTTTCTAGAAAATGTGAAAAAAAAAAAAAAAACAGTTCATTCAAAGCAGTTGTTACCCGTTTTTCAGTTTTTAGATCCGTTTTGATGAGGTTAAATCATGTTATGGGATGTCTGTAAAATCAGAACAGGTTTATGATTGGACGGACCAGTCTACCTTGTAATTCAAACTTGTTTTTAATAACAGAAAAGACAATGTAAAAGTTAGTGGCAATTTATAATTTCTTTTTGCTGAAGACTTCCAATTATGTAATCATTTTAATAGGAAATTACTCATTTTGGACATAAAGGCAATTTATTATTGGCTTACCAAACAGCAACAATTGACTATTCAACATGTAGAATATTTTTCGAAGAAAACTTTAGCTGTAAACGTTTTTCAAACAACGTCACTTGTAGATATGTTTTAGGACAAACGTTAAAACACATGTTTTGAAATGGTATAATTAAAAAAAAAAAATAACACGTCTTGAAGTTTAACAATTAATTGCTAGCAATTATCCGGTGTAAGTTTAACTCGTTACATTTGGCTCAAATATTTGGTGGAAGAGTATTATTATCTGTAATCTTAGTCAATATTGTCCAATTCGAATGTAGCTGTCTCCATAAAAGTTAAACAATTTAATTGTAGATGTTGATATAAACAATTTAATGTGTTTTCAACAATGTTGGAAAATTATTAAAGCTTTCAAAATGTTCAAAATTCTTGGGTCAATTTGGTCCATCACGGGTTCGGATTAGATTGAATTGAATTGTTTTTTCAAATTTCAGTACAGATTAATTTTTACTCAGTCAATCAAGAATCCGGCTCACTCAGGTTGAACCTTTAGTAATTTAGTAAGCCGGATTGGCTTACCAACCCAATCACAAATGAAGAGTTACGCAATTTCTTTTTGTATTTGGGTTGGGTTGAACTGCTTTCTTTTAATCAACATATTGGATTGGTAAAAACAAGTCTACCATTTTGTGATTTTGATTTGTATTTGGGGTTGAACATTATTTTAGATTGTATGAAGTTTATTTAAATTTTAATCACAATTATAATTTAGTTTTTGTTCAGACAGAAAAAAAATTGTATTTTTTTTAATTAAGTGAATCAAATTGAGTTCACAGTTATGAAAATAGAATTTGTTGTTACTGCCATAAATATAAAGGTTATGGTTCATTACATTGTCTTATAATTTTTTATATATAAAATATATATGTATTATTGCTTTTATGTTATTTTTTTTTTGTGTGTGGCTTTGTTTATTGTATGAAAAAAGTACGATAATTAAATATATCATTTATAAGTTGTTTTGATGTTTTTTTATGATACAAAATTTATAAATAAAAAACAAATTAAAGCTTGGATATATGTTAGGTTATAGTTATTACATCATTAAAATATGGAATATCAAAACATTCCATTTTCAATTAGTTTAGAAAATATGCTTCATTTATGATTATTATTGTTTATTTTCCTTCATTATTTCAAATTTTATATATATTTACTTAAGGAGATTTTAAAACAAGAGAAACAAACTAGATTGAAATAACATAATTGGACCTGTTAGATTCAGAAAAAAAAATGTGTAAGAAAAAACTAAAGTTTTAAAAAAAAGTTAAAAGTAATCAAACACAACGAAATTAAATGTAAAAATAAATAAATTAAATATTGATTAAAATTTGACATGCGAAAAATTGGAAAATTAAATTACAGTAACAATAAGTGCCGAGAAATTAAATTGAAAAGAAATCAGGAAAGGAAAAGGAAATTTTTCATAAAGAAACATAAATTTTGGCGACCAAAGATATTGTTCTCGATCTTCTGCATCATTTTCTAATTTTAGACATTACAGTGTTTATCAGTAGAAGTGAAATTTTATCACTATGAACTTTTACTACAAAAGGTTATACATAGATAAATTCTTGAAAAGTGGTTAATTATTGAAATTTTTATTTAAAAATTTACACTACGAATATCTATTGTTAAAATAAAAGAAAAAGAAACATATGCTAAGTCTATAGGTTGAACATATAGAGTTGTGTATTTATAAATAAAAAAGTATAATTTCCTTTTCAATATTTAACTTGTGATATCATGAACTCATATTTTCTAGCTTTCCTCTCAATTTACTTGTTCATTTTTTATTGAGAATTTTATTAATATACTTTAATTCTCACCTTAACATTTTCTTTCATTATTTTAACCTTCATCGACATATGCAATTTTCTTACTGAAAAATAAAAAATAATCTTACTATATAAATAAAATATTCTTAACACTTATACCTCCACCCCAAGTAGAACATGGATACTTTTTTTTTATCTAGGTGAGAGTATTTTTCCAATTATGTGTTAATTTATTTCTTTTTTGTAACTATACTATATTTTATAATATTTTTTTACTTTTTATTTGTGTTCTTTATTATAAATTCCATGTTATGACTATTAAATATTCTTAAAAGTAAAATACAAAAATAATTGAAGTGGGGACCCATTATATATTATTATAGATATTACTACTTATTTTTCTTATATTAATTTTTTTCTTTTATTTTTTAATTGTTAAATACCAGCCAAGGATGTTTTTTCTGAATATCGTTTATCGATATTAGGATGATTAGTATAAATATGTTATCTTAAAACCAAGGTGGACTTATCAAAGTAGTGTATGAAAATTCTTTAGGACATCATTGAAAAGAGATATTAAGATTTTGACTATGGGATTGTTCAGTTTGATGAAACTGATATTCAAAGCCATGTATAATAATAATTAATGGGGACCACGTTAATAATATCTTCAATTTTGAAAAGGTCGCAAAAATTCATGGGAGTAACAGTAAACATTAAAATACAGAATGAACAAAGGAGGAAGAGGCAGAAAAAATTGAAGAGGAATTTATGTATAGAAAATTATTAATTTTCACAATAGGTAAATAAGTATTATTTATTATTTTATTATATATTTAAAAAACTTAATTACATTTATTCATTGAGATAATGAATTAAATAATATTAAAAATTGTCAAATAATTTTCTCCTAGTTCCTTTTCACAATGTTGAATGACATTGGATGTGACCCTGGTCCATGGGAAACAAGTATATTCAACGATGGAAAGCTACCAAGAAAACAAAATAACTACTTTTTCCTAGTTTCCAAAACAATTTTCAAACTTAAGTTGAGGGTAAATTCATATTACAACGTCACTAAACTCAAACTTGTAAAAAATCACTAATATCTCTATATTAAAAAAAAAGTGATAATGATAATTACGTGATAAATAATAAATCATTTGCAGTGTTATGTATCATCAGAAAAAAAAATAATTTAAAAAGTGTAAATAATATTGTAAATGAGAAATAATATTTGCAATTATCGAAATAAAATAAAACATACGTAAAGTAAAAAAAAAAGTTATATGTATATTTATCGATAAAATAATGTTTTTACTAAGTTAGAATAATTATTTTTAAAAACAAAATATTATTATTAGATGAGAGAATTTTTAATGTTTTTAAACATTTATTAGATTTTTTTTCATTTTCCTTTTATTTAGTAGTCAAAATATGTGTATCACAATCAAGAATGGTAATGGCCTATGAGCGTGTTATTATTCAATATCATCGTTTAATAATAATTCATTCTCATCCTTATCTTTATGTCTGATGGCAATATAACTTTTATAAGTTTTTGTCTAATTCTCATTTTCATTTGATATTAGTATCCACACTTACATGTACTTATATTCATTTTTTTAATATTTTATATAGCAATTAAATTATTTATATAAGAAAATAAAAATTAGGAAAAAAATCATGATATTATCAAAATATTTAATATTAAAATTGTAATGTCCTATTTAATAAAAAAAACATTGTTAAATAAAACATCACATAGTTTAATATAATTGAGCAAGATTAGAGAGTATAACAAAATAATTATTACAGTGATTCAAAATATACAAAGTATACATGATACCCAAGGGCCCAAATCAACCTAAAGAAAAACTATAAACATGAACACTAGAGTTTTTCAAAAGAAGGTGAAGAAAGATAAATATCCAATCTAAACCACAACATCTCCCTCCATCTGATCAGGATCAACATGAGTTTCCTCATTTGCTCACACCAAGTTATGGTGACTATTTCATTTGATCAGGATCAACATGAGTCTCCTTATTTGCTCACATCAAGTTATGGTGGCTATGATAAAAGAAAAGACACAAGAAACAAAGACATAAAAAAGAGAGTAAGCTAATGAAATTAAATTACAAATAATAATCAAGTCATTATAATACAAGCAACAAGTAATACCAAGCAATAGTAGACACTCTAATTCAATTATCTTGATACATATAATGAAATTGGATTCACTAAAAACTTTGCACTTGCGGTGACCTCTAGTACTCTGTAGAGAGGTTGCTAATGGGTTTCACCTTACCATATACAAGGTTAATCCTTGATCATCTAAGACCATTATATTGCATTAGATTAGGACCTCTTGCTACTCTTACCCCATGAACCATTATACTCTATATGAATTTGAATGATCATTTAGAATGTCAAGATACCTTACGTGAATCCATAGATCAGTACATACACTATATTACCACCAAGGGAATCTCTTCATGAAATTCTAACATCTTTCACATGTTATCTCAGAATAACTCATATCTCATGCAAAAACACATCAAGGCAAGTCTCAAGTACCACATCATTCATGCATAGCTTCATACATTATATTTTTAAAATTAACTCATTTAATTACATGTTAAAAATAAGGAATTAAAACTCTAAAGCATTCTCGCTTGAGCTAGAAATTCTCATTCAAGTGACAAGGGCTTTCTTTGAGCTAAAATTAAATAGAAACAAAAAGAGTTCCAATGGCTTTCTCGCCTAAGTTAAAGATTTTCACTTAAGGAGCATGAGTTCTCGCTTAAGCTAAAGATGCTCGCTTGAGCTAAAATTCGAACAAATAACAAAGTGAAATTTTGACTATTTTTATTTGAGTCAAATTTCTCTTTCGCTTGAGCGATAGGACTCTCGCTTAAGCTAAAGATTTTCGCTTGAAATAAAATAACATTTTCACCTGTTTTTAACATTCAAAATCAAAAACCACAAACCACTAAAATTTCACATGCACCCATGAATTCAACACATAAAAACACAACAATTCAAGCAATTCAATCTATCAAATTATAACATGCAAAACAAATTTACTTCCATCAAAACAAAATAGCTTCTCTTAACTCAAACGTAGACCAAGATTGAAACAATGAAGCACCCCCAAGATAATTTTTAAGTTGTAAAAGCCCAATTCAACCTAAAGGAACCAAAACTCAAGAACACAGAAAATAATTAGGGCTCTGATCATGATCAAAGCGGAATTAAAATCCCAAAAAAGAAAAAGGGGGTGGAGGTAAGATTATCAACTTACTCGAAGAAAGAAATTGTTCAGGTAGATTTGAAGAGAACTTCGCCACGAACCCAAATTTGTCCTCTGATTCAAGAAAGGATTAAGATTCATATGAGAAAACAGAGGATCAAGGTTGAGTGAAAAGGGAAGAATGAACTGGTGTTGGGATAAATAAGAGACTTGTGTTTGGATAGAAAGGAGGCAGTTGAATATTTGTTTTAAACAAAATGGATTTTACAAAAATAGCATATTCTCTTTTCTTCATGATGTAAAATATTAACAAAAATAGTATAGTTGTATAAATTTACTTTCTTTCTCTAAATTCTAATGAGATTTTTTTTATACTATGAATAATTTATAATATCTCACTTGAACAAAATTGCACCAATAATTAATAAAATTAAACTAATAATAATTCAAATTTAAATATAGATTTTTTATCTTTGGAACCTCAATATATGTTAGATGTTGATAAAAAAGTATTTATGACAATAAATTATTATATTATAATAAATGAAACATATTTATACAATTGCAGTGGTAAAATTGATTTTATGAGAATGAATAAAATACACAAAATAATATAAAAACTCATCCAAATAATATTTTACATGATCAAAATAATCAACAAATCAAAATATTAAAAATAAGTAAAAATTATGAAATGCTCCTAGAAATAATTTGATAAACCATTTAATGAAATTGAACAAAGGAAAAAATGCATAATTAATATTTTGATAAAAGAAAAAATATTTTGGAGATCTAAGAAAAATTACTGTCAAACTATTGAAATTGTTTAAGCAAATGAAAAGCTCTTCAAATGGAAAAACAAAAAGAACTAAGGATCAAAGACAATAAAGAAGATGATATGTTTTTTATGTTACTTAATAAATTAAGGATGTCAACACTCAATTTTATCCGGATGAATAAATTTATTTTCAAAAGAATGTTTTTAGTTAATGACAAATAAAAAGGTGAAATATTTTTTTTAAAAAGAATTTCAAACTTTAATTTTAGCAAAAAAAATAAATAGAGAGAAATGAAAAAATAAAGTAATAGTCCAATTTGTTTTTAATTATTGCATTATTTTCATGAGCCCAACAATTGAAAATATATCATGACCAAATCCTTCTTTAGATTGTTCATTATAACTAAGGTTAAGATTACATTGGTATTACAATCCAAAATATATCATGACCAAAATACATTCTATTTTTGTTAAAATTATCACCAAATATTTCGAAAAAAAATATTTTTTTTTCTCTCTAATCTTATATATTTGTCTACTTAATTTTGTTTCATTTAATTTTTTATTTTTACTTTTAAAGGTTATATGATTAATATCCAAATAATTTTTAATTATCCCCACTGATTTAGATCTTAAATCCGACATTAATTGTGATAAAAAATAATAAAAATTTAATTATGACATAATTTTTTCCAAATATATTTTATTCATGAAAAAGAGTTCCTAAACGGTGTCACTCAACATAATTGTTCTAATTAAAAAAAATATCTTGCTTTGTTTTAATAAAAGTGTTTTCAAGAACGACTATTGCTTAAAGGTATTTATTAAGATTAATCATTCATTTGAGTCACTTACTTTATTTTGGTCTCGTATTAAACATTATATTTTTGGAACCTTAATCAATGTTTACTTTTCTAGTAACAGTAATCATTTCCAAAATATTTAAAGAAAAGTTTGAAAAGATGTTTCATTAAATTGAAGTGAAAGAAAATAGTAGGTGAATGATTTATCAAACATCACTAGTTGATATTTTGTGCATGGCTTGAATGCTATGCTAGTGTGTGAAGAAAGTTGACTTGTATACGCTTTGAAGTTGAATGAATGGTAGGTGGCAAAATTTAGGTTGAATATTAAATGCCAGATAATAAGTTTAAGCTCAAATTTCATTCCTATACTTAAGGTCATTCCAAGAATATATAATATAAATTAAGGTTGAAAAAATGGTGGTGATGAAAATTTTAATGCTACTAGTCTCTATCAAAGTATCTATACTTTACAAGTTTATCTTTTATTATTTTATTATAAATGTATGCAGGGAAGATTCAACAAAATAAATTCTAACGTAAATGTAAAACAAGTCCAATTAATGAAAAACATAACCTTTATTGATATTAAGTAGGTGCATCATAAAAAAACACATATTATAAGTGTTTAAAAAAATTATATGATTATTAAATATCTGGTATAAAAATTTATAAAAAAAAATTGAAGATGTGAATTTCAATAGAAACGATGACCACAGAGCAAAGAAAAATTCAGTTAACTCGGATTGCGTGTGAAGTGACATAACAACGATGAAATGGTTTTTTTTTTTTTCTTTATATTAATATAATATCTGAATGGTGGGGTGGGTACATAGAATATCTCTTGTAAATTATTCGACAATCAATGGCGCGACCTTAGTTTTCTACAGGAGGCCTCGGCCCCCAAATTTTTTCTTCCTCGTTAAAATTTAATAATATATTTTCATTATTTTAAAAGTTAAACAATTAATAATTTTTAGATAAAACTCAAATAATTAATTAAATTTAAAAGCAACAAAGATGATAATATTTATTATGAGCTTTTTACTTGTTTATTTATTATAATTAATAATTTTATTATTATGTTTGCAATTTTATTGTAGATATTCTTACACATTCAAATTTTAAAAATTTATCAAATAAATTTGAATTATATCGATCTTTAGAAAGTAGAAAGATTTTTTCTGTGATAATTATCAAAAAAGATTAAAAAATAAAATAGTAGATAAATTTCTTGCATATCATATAATTATTTACATTAAAAAATAGTTAAAAATATTATATTTGATTTAATTAGTAATTTACACTATAATTTGAAAAAATAAAAAATAATCTATTATATATATATATACTCATATTCATTTAATATTCTCCAATAAAACGGAACAAGTTTGAATAATACTCTCGAAGACGAGTTTAAATTTCATTCCTAGTTTAACTTATCGTCGTCTTTACTATAACGCTTTGAAATCAATTTCAAAATCAACATTCTACAAATTCTCTGAAAAAATAATAATAATTGTGTTGGAAGGTTAACTTCCAAATTGTGTAGGCTTTTTGCATTAATGGAGCGCGTCACACAGCCATATGAGCAGTGAAACAATTTGAGGGATAGTTAATGTTATATTCTGACTCTAAAAATCATTATGGTTTTATGAAAAGCACATGAACTAATCAATTATAGAGTATACAGTAGTATTATGTCTAATTAAACCATATGTCAGTTTATAATTTTTCTTAACTATATCATTTTTCTATTATTTTTTTCCTTAGTTCTGTATATAAAAAAGATATAATTATTAATTTAATCTCTAATTTTTTATTTGGTTCATTTTGGTCTGTTAATTATTTTTTGTTTAATTTGTTCATCTTCGTTAAATTGACGTTGACACTTTTTTCCTACATGCTATGTGTTAATATGCGAAATTTTTAAATTTTTAATTTTTTTAAATATATAAATTATCACAGGTTAGGTCCCTACATAAGTTAGAAATGTTTTGTAAAGTTGTGTAAACAAAACCTACTACAAGGTGATCAAATAGAGTAACTAGAGTTTCGTGATCAATATGTACCGGCAAAAATCTCATGTATTGATTTTGATAATAGATTGTTTGAGTATACTCATGTAAACCTTTGGATCCAACATAATCTTAGACTTAATATAAGATCTTATATCCTCATTATCATAACAAATACTTGAAGAGGGTGTGAATTTATATCTTGAAATGTGTGCTACATCAATGTCACTTGAATGCAAAACTTGGACTCAAATGACAACACAAAATGCATATGAACATAACGAGCCTTAACGAAACATAAAAAAAAAAACGAGAGAAGAGAAAACGAACAAATGAGCCAATGATGAAAATGGAACAAGATGAAAATCAAGAGGATTGTAGTATTGATTCTAAATGTTTGAAAAGTTAACTCTAGCAACGGAATAAGCATCTATTCTTTATAAAACTGATGATTATTCTCTATCACAAAGATAAAATTCAAAAGTAATAATATTTTTGAAATTTTGGGATGACTTTAGGTTTCAATTATTTAAAAAATCAAAGCTTGTAATTGTGCAAAATTTTTAAAAAATATTGTGCCATTTTGAAAGATAATTGAATCTTATTAAGCAATTTTGAAAACAGTTTTACACTAGTGAATATAAAAACATTTCTTGGTATTTTTTGTTTTATAAATACTTGACCAATACTAAGACTAATAATTAAGTTAAATTTTTTAGATAGAATTGATAAGCATAATCCTACTAATTAATTGTCTCACTTTATTGTCATTCCTAATCTTAATTAATAGATATTAATACTTTGATTCTATGGTGAAAGGGAAAAACAATCTTATTTTTGTAAACTATTTCAAAATAATTCCATATTAATATTTATTCATAAAAGAAACTCAAAATGATGAAAACATATGATCAGAAATGTTATACAAAACTTCCGTATTTTATATTAAATATAAAAGAAGATGTGAAATTTGATATTTATATATTCTAATTAACGATTTTTTCTTTCAATTATAAAATATTACGTAAACTATAATATGTAAAAACTATAGTGTCATAAAAAGTTCAAAACTAACAATGACACATTTGAACAAGAAGCAAAGAAAAATATTCCATATTGTCCCAAAAGTTTGTCTGTCACCATAAACTTTGGGAACAAATTTTGGTATAATATAACTGTAAATGGTTATTTTAGTTGTCAAAACTATAAATTTTGTTTGCAAAACCTTTTTGCCAATTCATTCCTTTCAATTTTGCATTCTATAAATCCTGAATGAAAATGTCTCTTTCCTCACACATCTTAATTTTCCCTCTCATTACAATGGCCAACACCAAAAGTCTCAACCATTTTTAGCATCACCGTTCTGAACCTAATCTTGTCATTTGGTAGCGCAAAATCTTCTACATTCTATGAAAACCTATCTCTGAAGTCTTTGGGACTAAAGAAGGAAAAGTTGAGCCACCTTCACTTCTTCTTCCATGACATTGTCAGTGGCCCAAACCCCACCGCCGTCAGAGTGGCGGAGTCTCCTTCCACCAACTCTTCCTCCACGCTTTTCGGATACATAGCCATGATCGACGACCCATTGACTATGGCCCCGAACCCGAATCCAAAGTTGTGGGAAAGGCTCAAGGAATATACGGATCTGCGGCCCAACATGAATTGGGCCTATTGATGGTATTGAACTTCGTGTTCAGCGAAGGGAAATACAATGGCAACACATTGAGCTTGTTGGGACGGAATGCGGTGTTCTCCGGTATAAGGGAAATGTCGATCATCGGAGGAAGTAGGGCTTTTCGGTTTGTACGTGGGTATGCCCAGGCAAAGACTCACACGTTTGATTTGAAGACTGGAAATGTTGTTGTAGAGTACAACGTCTACGTGTTGCATTATTAACCAACCAGTTCTTCATGATATGGAAGCCATGTAGTCTTCTTCTAATGTCTTATGCACTAATATCTCTCCATTTATAATGTATTATAATTATTAATC
>Ga0099822_1008331_pt1 | contig 13270 bp, 9 predicted proteins | sample CowpeawhiteBW_FD_76839 | JGI IMG/M metagenome (GOLD analysis project Ga0099822, IMG submission 76839) | Root nodule microbial communities of legume samples collected from California USA - Cow pea white BW | ecosystem: Host-associated > Plants > Roots > Nodule | place: USA: California | collected... | reverse complement strand
TTATATAAAAAAAATAAATATATATATATATATATATATATATATATATATATATATATATATATATATATATATATATATTAGTAAAAGGCATTCTGATCTAACATTTTATAAGCTGCACATCTTATCTTCTTTTGTCTTCATTCTTCCAGCTTCAAGTATTGGTACGTTGTCTTCTTCCAAGTACACCCCCTTCCTTGAAATTGGGCATATACACCAAACTCTATATAGACAGTGACGTTTATGGTATGCTTATTGTCAAATGATGGAATCAAAATAAGAATATTTGACACATGGCAGTTGGAGTTTATTATTTGATTATTTGTCAGGAATCGGAGAAAGTGAGCTTGTTGATCAAAACACTAATTAAAGAATTTTCATTATATTGAACGTCATTTTATATTTCTTTTTATAATTATTTGGACTTGTATGGACTTGAGTTTGTTTGAACTTTGTTTAAAATTTATGACAGTAATGTATTTTATTTTATTTGAATTTATGATTAAATATTTATTTTGTAAATACCCGCGAGTACCCCTAGGATACCCGCAGATATGAAAAAAATAGACGGGTACCTGCATAACGGATACCCGACTGATATGGGTACGAGTACGAGGCGAATATTTATCCAGTGGATAGGTACGGGAGAGCTACTACCCGTACCCTACCCGCCCCGTTGACATCTCTACTAACACCTGACAGATTATAAATTTTTAGAAAAAAAAATTAAAAAAATTAAAAAATTTCACTACTTGACACGTGTCCTATACGGACACGGTGTTAACTCCAACCTAAATTGAAAACATATTAAAATATTTGTTTTGAATTTATACATCAAATCACTATACCTAAATATTCAAATTATTTTATTTTTTATAAGTGTAAAAAATTATAAAGGTAAAAATGTAAAAAATAAAATAATTTGAGTATGTAGGTGAAGTGATTTGATGTATATATTAAAAAAAATTATTTTGATATGTATATATAAGTTGTAATTAAGTTTATTTACTAATTTGATCTTAATTTGGAAAGGACAAAATTGGATCATTTTAAAGAATTGGGTACTAGAGTGAACCAAAAATTTTAATAAAGGACTAAATTGAAAACAAGTTTTACTATTGTCACATGTCATGACTGTAAAGTGTCACGTGGCACAACAATAATCTGACACCTGACAGATTATAAATTTTTGGAAAAAAAATTAAAAAAAGTAAAAAAAGTAAAATAAAAAATAAAAAATTTCACGACTGGATACGTGTCCTGTACAGACACGGTGTTAACTCCAACCTAACAAAGATTACCAAATTGAACTCTTTTAAATAATTGGGATACTAAACTGAACCAACCAAAAATATGGGATCAAATTAAAATAAACCAAAAAATTAAAGGATCAAATTAGTAATTATACCTATTTTTAATAAAAAAATATATAATTTTTACGTACAAAAATCTTTTCGTAAGTAACTTTTTTTAAAACCATTTTTATAATAATTTTTATGTATTTATTTTCCACGTAAAATTGTGTAGGTAAAGTTTCGTTTTAAAAATTTCTGTTAAAGTCCACCATGCTTACCTACAAAATTTTGGTATGCAACTATTTTTTTGTTACCCACAAACTTTAATTTTGTCTACAACAAATTTTTATGGATAAAATTAAATTATGTATTGTAAGTTCAATTGTTCAAACTTTATTCCTACGATATTTTGGCTCAAGTGAAATATTTATTATCTTCTAATATAATAATTAGAAAAAGGAGAGATAGTAAAGGGGATTTTCATTATCATCATGGCTATAAATGAATCACATCGTTTGTCAATAGTAGAGTCAATATAAACGCTGTGCTCCGAGTTTAGTATCTAGGGTTCCAACTTCTTTTTTTCTTCCTCGTCGTTCACGTCTTCTTCTGCCATGGCTACTACTGAAGCAGATGTGAAAGTGTCATTGAAACTTATCGTGAATAAAGAAATCAAAAAAGTCTTATTTGCCGAAGCTAAGAAAGACTTCGTAGATATCTTATGTAGCTTCTTAACCCTACCTTTAGGAACCATCGCCAGACTTGTGGAAAACGAGTCCAACATGGGTCCACTTCCAATAGGTTCTCTGAATTCACTCTATCACAGTGTGGCTGCTCTTGACAGCAGGTGTCTGTGGGCACAGGAAAATAAGGAAATGGTATTGCGTCCCAGGAACACAGCCCAAGATTTTTGCAAAACTCTTAAGATTAACATTGATGACACTCACCACACAAAAAGATTTTTCTCCACCGGATCTTTCTTTAAATGTTCAGAGAATGAATTTAATGGATTTGTGAATGATGCTACAACTTTTGTCATCACTGATGATCTGATTCTAATGCCAAAATCTGTGGACCGTACAAGATTGGCTCAACTGCAGGATTTAGGAATCGAAGGTCCCATTTCATTGAAGGAAATGACAGTGAAAGTGACCAAGAAAAAGGTTCTTCTTTTACATCTAATTTCCCTAAAACACTCCTTCTTATTAATTCTATTTTTGTTCTTATATTCATGATATCAATATTTTGTGTAGGTACTGGATTTGTTGAAGTGTTCTCTCCTTTCCAAATCATGTTTGACGGTGCTTTTACAAAAGAAGCCACGCATTCAGAGGCCAACCTTTCTCTCACACAGTGTTGAGAACACTAGTGGCATCAAATTCAATTTGAAGCTATTTATAAGAAAATCAGATGGAAAAGTTTTGTATGCTCAAGGGGGCAACGAAATTGCAAACATGCTTTTAAGTTTTCTGACGTTTCCTTTGGGAGGAGTTGTGCGTAAGTTGGAAGGAAATAGTTGTGTGGGTAGCATTGATGCATTATACAATAGCATAGTTGATATGAATGAAAACTATTTCATGTCAAAATCAGCGAAGAACAGGCTTGTTGATCCTTACTTGCTCCTATTGATGTCACTGATTAGTTTTGAAACATCGAAAACTAATGACGGTAATGAGAAGGAACCCAGGATGTTTGTTGTTACCGATGATTTGGTCGTAACACAGTCATCTCCTACTTCAGATTTAAATTTAGATTCTTCTTCCCTTGATCTGAAAGAAAAGGTTGTCGCCATTGGGCTCGTGGAGGTAATTGTATATGTTGTTTTATTTCTATTTTTGTGTTTTGAACTTTAGATTCTTCCATTTTTATCATGGTTTCTCATAGTATAGTTGTTTTGATGCAGTGTCTTAATATATTGAAAGCATCGTTGTCGTCCACATCTGCTCTCACAATTGGTCTCGCTCACTTGTTACCTGAATTTATTGGATGTTCATCAGACATCGCGTGTTCACCAGACATTGCGTGTTCACCAGACATTGCGTGTTCATCAGAAGGATCAGACAGTGCGTGTTCATCAGACGGTGGGTATTCATCATACGATGCGTGTTCATCAGACGATGCGGATTCATTCGTGTTAATCTGAGGATTAGGTCTTGTTATTAGATCTTATGGTTGTTAATTGTTATTGTGGTTAAACAATATGCGTTTAGTTAGGAGTTTGTTAGATTGGTTTTGCTGATTTTATTCCCTTAATTGTTATTTTTTGGTATCTTTTTGGATCTATTATCAATTTGTAATAAATTTAAAGTAATTGAATAAAAAAATAAAATCTACTCTAGTATTTAATCAATCTGTTATATCGTGTAGTTAAATTGTTGTTTGAAAAGTTGTTAGTTTTAGTTTTGTTGACACTGAGCAATAGATGTGAATATGTATATCTTCTCATTCAAGTTTAACAGACATCACATTATAGGTTATTCAAGTTTTAATTCTCTTATAAGTTAGATACTCCTTATAAATTTTTAAAAACTATTAGTATAAATTTTTAAAAACTATTAGGACAAATAAATTTTTGGAATCTTGGAATTTTTTTTTCTCAATTAAAATGTTTACTATTTTCACAACAATACTTCAAATTTTATAAAATTACAAAAATCATTTTTATTTTCTATTCTATTTTAATAGTCCTTAATAATTTGGAAAATATTACACTAATTTTACACATTTTACAAAAATAATAGACTTAGATGACTGTTTTGTATTATTATGATGAAAAAAAGTATTAGATAAAATTCGATTACACGTGACATATACAGATACATAATTTCCTCAGGATAATCAGTATTAGAATAAATCAAATATATTAAAAGGAAAAATACAAAATACAAAATATGTTTAGTAAAACGTCGTAATATGTTTAAAAACAATAATAATAATGTATATAGTCTAAAATAAAACTTTTATTCACAATAACAATAATGCAATATGTTTCATATTTTTTATGAAATAAAAAATAATCAAATTATTATTATAGTTATAAAAGTAAATATAACTGGTTTCAATATCTTTATTATAAATAATTTATTTTAATTTTAAAAAATAATTAAATTTGAAAAAAAAAACAGACAAATAAAAAATATCAATTTTAAAAATTAGACATTTAAAAGATAAAATAACTATTTTAATTTAAAAAAAATCCTCATTTAAAGGATACAAATAACAAATAAATACGATATCAAAATAAAGAATGCTTTTATATAATAGTAAAAAATATATCAATATTTACTTTAAATATGTAATAGTAAAAATAATATTATGATAATACTGTTTTAAAAAAAATTATAAATTATTAAAAAAATGTCAAATTTTAAAATAAAAAAGTCAATTTATAATAATGCTGCTTTCTTTTTTTATTAATTTTATTACTACGAGAAAACATATATTTACCATAAACTAATGCTAACAAGCAAAGTTGATGCTAAATAATTCATAATTTTATATTTGTGTTGCACGCATATGATTCTAAAAACTAATTCGTTAACACCAATCTTTAAGGACAACTCTAATTATTATTGGCTTAGTTAACATTAATTTATCATTAATTTTTAAATTATTTTTTTACTAAAGCAATTTAGTGTCAACACTAGTGTATTTTTGTTTTAAAATTTATGTAATTTAGAGTCGACTTGAACAATGCTAATAACACTAAATTCAAAAAGAAAATTTGGTATACTATTTCCAAATTCCACAAACATAAACGAAAAAAAAAAATATAACGGGTGAAAGAGATGAATGTGTAAAAGAGAGATGAATATTGATGGAAGAAACCAGTATGAAGAAAGGGGATGAGGAGAGGAATGCACATGAAGGAGAAGAAGAGAAGAATACGAACAAGACGAGGGAAAAAAATGTAAATGAATGTGTGTTGATGAAAAAGATGAGTGTGGTCGAAGGAGATGAATGTAGATGAATGGTATGAGTGTGAGAATATTTATGAATATAAATGAAAAAGATGATTGTGATGAGATTTATATAAAAAGGGAGAGAATAAATTTGTAAGTGAGGAGATTTGTCATCTTTAAACACGAACCATTATATTAAAAGTAATTTATAGTTCATATTTAATATGAAGAACACACATGAATTCAAAATATATAACTTAGAATTTAAGATTTAGGATTTAAGGTTGACACTAACTTAACTAAATATAAATATTAAACAAAAATGAAATTAACATCTGCTCAACTCATACTAACCTTATTTATTTCAGACTTTTTTTTATAGTTAGCATTCACTAATTCAACACCAACTTAAACAAATAAAATATAAAAAATAAGATTAACATCATGTAGGTGTACACTAACTTTATTTACTTTAGATTTCTTTTTTATTATTTTAGTATCTATTTAGTCGACACTAACTTAAATACAAAAAATATTAAAACTAATTATAAATATTTCAAAAAAATAAGGTTCGTTTCCACAAAGTACATACTAACATTATTCATTTAAGTTTTTCTTTAATTATTAACATCCACTTAGCCAATACAAAGTTAAATTAACAAAATATTAAAAATAAATAAGATTAGAATCTACTAAATCGTTACTAACCTTATTTATTTTAATTTTTTTTTTTATATTTAGTGTCCATTTAAGTAACACTAACTTAAGTAAATAAAATATTAAAACTAAATAAAGTTACTAGTTTCTAAATCGACACTAACTTTTTTTTTTATATTTATTGTTTGTTTAAACAATGTTAAATTAAATAAATACAAATATTTAACTTCATTTATTTTAATTTTTTTATAGTTAGCGTCCGATTATCCAAAAATGAGGTTACTCACTGGACCCCTTTATTACACACACGCACCCCGCTGTTTGTTTTGGGTTAGGCCATGTTTTAATTTTTTTTCACCTGCCCATTACACTACACACACACCCCACCATTACTCATACACCTCTACATTTTTTGTTCTAGTTTTACTCCTCTTTATATTCAAACCTTATATTTTACACATGCACCTAGTTTTTCTATCACCTTTTAAGTTTTGGTTTTTATTTTACCTTTTACAAGTTTTAATTTTTCCACCTCACTTACTTTTTGACATTCCATTTTTCAAACATGCACAATTTTTCTTAGAAATAATAAATTGTTAAAAAATTATTAAAAATGTGAAATGAAAAAATAAGTTTCTTTTTCTTATTTTTTTTTATATTAGTTCGGTTACTCATGTTACTTTTCTTTAGCTCAAAGAAACTCCTTTCGACCGAAGCAACAAATATTGAAATTCTTAACATTATTTAATACGTTATATATGTATTTGGAAAATAACATATTATTTTTATATAATTAAGAAGGTCAATAGGTTTATCATTTTCTAAACCTATAATTTCTCTTAAGATATTTAATTCATAAAATAAATTAAATTCATCAATATCCAACAAATTATCACGTTTTAAAGATTTTTCAAGATTTAAACATTTTTCTTTCAAAAATGTACAATCTAGTGACTTTAATGTTTTAACACCAAATAGAAAACCAAAAATATTTTTATATATGTTTTTCATCCCTTCACTTAGTGAAAATTGGAATTAGTCCCTCTTCAAACTTTAGCCTAATTTAGTCTCCCAAACACTTATCTTTATGGTTTAACGTAGTTTTTCATAATAAAGTACGGTGATGACTCTAAAACTTTATGTTTTTAGAATATATTTTTTATTTGTCGTCCCATTGCAATTTCAATTGTGATAGATTTTATTAGGGTATCATCTGGCGATTAATCCCACAACTTATAACTCATTTTCTCATTTTTTTTAGTGTTGTGTCAATATTCTTCCCCCAATATGAATGTCAGAATGATCCCTTTGGTTTCTCATCAATTTTAGTGAATTACAAAGCAAAAGTGGTGTTGAATATTGATGTTGATTGAGTTTTTTGTTGAATTTTTTATTTGTGATATTTGTGTGTTTGTGTAAGCATTCATCCTTTGAGATATATAAGTTTAGTCAATTGGTTTTATCTAGGGTCAATTTTGAATTGAACGTATTGGAGGAAACCCAACTAAGGAGGAAACTTCATGGTTGACCAACTTGATTGGAGTTGGAGCAACACTTAGTTTTTCTATATAAATATAACATACCTCTATTATTAGCATGTTGATTTTGTACATCATTTTAGAGAGAAACTCAATAGAGTTCTTAGGCATATATTAGGACATCTATAGAAAGTGATGGAAGGAGAATAGTTATTTCATGTACTTGCTTTAAAGATCATTATGAGTAGCTAACTTAATTGGGATTGAATGTAACTTCCCTAAACTCTTTAATGTGCACTTGATTCAATATATATCTCGTTTTTGTTTTATGTGTTGGGTATTTAATTTGCTTTATTTATTTGATGACTTGGTCAATCATCATACTTCATCAGCATAAATGGAGTGAGAATTGGTTTAGCGTTATTAGATCCAATCAAATCCCCTAATGCTTAGTATATACCAAAAATGGATTTACGGATTTAGTTGATTTAAATAGTCTTATTCATTAATGTAAGGGTCACTCCACCACAGTGAAGAATCAAATTATGTTTGATACCCTTAGGTTCTAAGACTATAGAAATGAGGTTAGAATTATTTTTAAGAGTACTTCATTTTCTAGATCACTAAAATAAAATATAATTTATAGATAATCAATGGTAGTGCAATTGATTGAAAGAAGTCAAGTTCAATCTCAACACCTTAATAAACATAATTTATCGTTATAATTATTCAAACTTTTATTTAAAAATGTCAAACATTTATCACTTTTTCATAACAAACTTGAATATATTATAGATTACTATTTTATCATACTAAATCCTTATGGATACGACCTTGTTGTATTACAATTGAATAATGCACTTGTTACATAATTTACACCCTTAACTGGGCGTCAAAAATACTCACTAATGTTGCGTTATCCCCATTATATAAATCATTATTTCCTAATCTAATTTAAAAAATAAAAAATTACAAGGAAAATTCAAAATTACATTCACTGTCAATATCATATAAAAATCAAATAACCTCAACTCATTTATTAATTAATTCCAAACAATATTAATGAAAATTTTAATTAGTATAATGAAAACACTTAAATAACACCCTACATTTAATTAAAAAATAAAAATTATAAGAAAATTCAAAATTACGTTCACTCTCAAGATCATATAAAAAAAACAAATAACCTCAACTCATTTATTAGTTATTTAAAATATATTAATGAAATTATTAATTAGTAATGAAAATACTTAAATAACACCATGAAAATACGAACCTTTTTAGTAAAAACAAAAGAATTTAAAAATTAACTTTTGAAGTATCAATGTGTTAAACAAATCATTAATTAAATAACTTTTGTGGGTTTTTTTTGACCAAAAGTTTATTTATTTTCTTTTATATCCAATAACGCAGAGGTAGTGCATGATACATCCCTAGGGATGTCAAAAAAATCCATACCCATGAGTATCCGCGAATAAAATCTGCAACGGATAAAAAATGGATATTGTAAATGGATATCCGCAAGTAATGGGTATGAGTATGAGTATTTATAATATCCATATATTAACAGGGCGGGTACAGGTATCATAGTATTTGTACCTGTGGATATCCGTACCCGCTATACTCTAATTTAAATAAAAATAAATAAATAAAACATGATTAAAATATTAACATGTTGATTTTGAATGAATTATTTTTTTATCAATTAGTTTAAAAAAAAATTTCTTTGTAAATTGTCATTCAACACTATTTAAATGGGTTATTTGGACTTTATTTGAAATTTATGAATGTTATGTATTCTATTTTATTTGAATTTAAGATTAAAATATGTTGTTAAATTTTTTTTTTTTTTTGTAAATAGTTGCGGGTACCCATGAATATCCGTTAATATTAAAAAATTATGCGAGTACCTGAATAACGGTCCGCATAACGGATACTCAATACGGGTGAACAAATATTTATCTCGTAAGTAGGGTACGAGAGAGCTACTACCCGTACCCTACCCGTTTTGTTTCCTATGCATCACCAATTGCCTTTATATACAATGAGTAGAATATGAAACATTCATCTCATCAGAAAAATAAGAATCTCTTGAAATGGCTTCTCGCTTCTATCATCCTTTTCTCTTCAGTGTTTTGTTCGTTGCTTTGGTTTTGATATCAGGTAATTGTATTTGAAAAAATACATTATTTTCATTTCTCCAATTTATTATCTAGCATATAATCAGTGGGAAAGTGTTTTTTTTTTCATTTCTAGTTTTTTTTTTTCTGAAATGAATTTTATTGTGAAATTTGATATAATTTTAAGACGAAATTTCATATAATTTTATGGTGATATTAACTCAGGAGAAGTAGCAGTGGTAGAAGCAGCAAAAGGAATGATAGATGACCTTAAGTGCTTAGGGGCTTGCACTCCATCTTGCAAGGTCGATTGCCAAGCAAAGGGGTTTATGAATGGTTACTGTATCCAACAAGGATCTCTCTTGCAATGTTGTTGTCTATGATTAATTTATGCTATACCTATGCTATTTTATAAAATTTTAATAAAATGAGTGTTTCAGTTAAGTTTTTATATTATATAATTATTTGTCTTTACGTTGTTTTATTCAAATTTGGAGTATTATTTAAGAGATTTAAATTTAAGATAAAAAAATTTGAAATGATCGTTTAAACGAATAAATGATATGTGCAAGAGTAAAAAATTTGAAAATTATAAAAAGCAAGTGGAATCTACTAAGCAAGGGAATCAATCGGATTTGATGATTATATGAAAGATCATAAAAATGAAAAATAAATAATTTGATTTTATGTATATCAAAAGGTATATTAAAAAGTAAAATATTTACATAAAAAATAAGAAGATAAAGATATTAATACAACAGTAAAATTAATAATATGTTGATATCAAATTTTATAAAAAAAAAAGTGAATTGCAATGAAAAAAATATTAAATAACTTATATTTAATATATATATATATATATATGTATACACACATTTTATCACTTTTAAATAATTTTGCTTATCCTAATCCTATATTCTTAATGATTTTGCTTGTCGTAATCCTTTATTCTTAAGGATTTTGTTTACACTCATCCTATATTCTTTGATATGCTAATATATTTAGGTTTTGAATATGATGAGATATTATCTTTTTGTTAGTTAATATTGTGTTTGTTCAATATCTTTGATACATAAATGTATGTATGTCGACGAGGTTGTTGCATATTAGATTTTGAAAGAAAGTAAATTCTTATTACTCGTTTATTAAAATATATGTTTATGTACACATTTTTTTTAAGTTAAAAATTTATTTCAATATGTTATTCTTGAATGGCTTGTTGTGGTGTGACATACAATGATTGTATTATGTACATGATCAGATATAGGGGTGACAAAAAGGGCTGGATCCAATGGACCAGCCTGTTGGCCTATGTTAAAAGGGATGAATTGGGTTGAAGATTTTAACTTAGTCCATATTGTTATTTAAATCATTAACACCTACAAATTAAGTTTTAATTATTAGTTATAATTAAGGAATTTAACATATAAATGTAATAATTAAAAACATTAACTAATAATTTAAAATTTTAAAAAATATTTTATTTGATTAAATATGCTTTTAATATTAATTTATATGTATATATAAACAAATTTTAAAAATAAAAAATTTGAAAACAAACTAAAAAAGTTTTAAGAAAAATTTAAAAAATAAAAGTAAAAAAATTGATAGACCATCATGGCGGAGCCCGTTAGCCTGCTATGTAAGGAGCGAGTTATGATTATTGGTCAATTTCTGTTGCCGACCAACCTAGCCCGAACGGTTTTTGACAGGCCACGGACGAGTCGGCCTAAACGGGTCGACCTGACCCATTCTACCACCCATAGTCAGATATATGTACAAGTGTAGGAGCAATATCTAAACAAAAAATACATATATTTTTTTTTTAATTTGACTTATCTTTTGTAAATATTTATATTTATGTATATTTTGTGTAAGTGTATGTTGTATTTTTATTAATATAAGTTTGGTATATAGGATGACAACGAGGTGGGGCAGAGACGAGTTTCATCATCCCATACTCATCCCCAAAGAAAAAATTCATCTTCATCCTCATATCCATACACAACGTGTATAACATTTTTATCTCATCCCTACTGAGTAACAAGTATACAACCATACCCATGTTCATACCCATTTTCTTACTATTTGAATATCAATTAATTATTTAAAAAAATCAAGACAAAAAATATCATATTATCAAATATTTAATATCAAAGGAATGTATTCCTGTCTTTTTAATATCAAATGTTTAGAATGAAATTACAATTGTATACATTTCAAATTAGATTTCTAAATAAAATTTCCGAAGAACCAAAATATTTATTAAGTTTGTAATTCTTAATAAAACAAAGTTGATAAAAATTAAAAAATATTTTTAAAAATTATAAAAAAACAACTATCCAAGTTTAATTTTTTTAAATGTCTCTTTACTTCCTTTCTTCAATTTATAATTAATTTTTTTTATACACTAATAAAAAGTATAATTCACCACTCGAACGAAATTGCACAAAGAAAAACTATTAAACAATTAATAATTGAAATTTAGTATAGATCTTTCCTCTTTTGAAACTTCAATCTATTTTGGGATAAATAAGATTCATGACATTGACATTGAGTTACTATATAATAGTAAGTATTGTCTTTGTACAATTGTGATGGTAAATTTACACTTATGAAATGACTTAGAAAATAAAAATAATTATATAAAAATCATTAAAAATAATATTCTACATGATAAAAATAAAAATATTCAAAAGAAGTAGAAGGATTAATTGTGTATTTTGAAAACAATTTGATATACTATCCAATGAAATCTCAGGAAGAAAACAAATGTATAATTAAGTATATGATAAGATGAAAAGTGCCATGAAAATCTAAGAAATTTTTTTCAAATATCAAAGTAGTTGAACAATAGATAATGAAAATTATTTTAACATAACAAAATTTCTTTGTATGAAACAAAAATTAAGGATCACATAAAATAAAAAACATCAATTTTTTTTATTACCTCTTAACTGAAAAGGTTTATATGATTTAACATTTGAAATTACGAGTCAAATATTTTTATGTGCAAAAAAAATTTAAAAAGAAGTAGAAATGTTTAAATGTGAGACACAAAATTATTTGATTAACTATAATTAATAATACACAATTTGAACATAATCACAATATAGGAAAATTACCTTAGAGATGTGAGTGAATTTCATGGATATATAAAAAGTCAAACAATCAAAAGAGAGAAAAAAAATGTATAAGAATAAAGAAAGGTTGTAAAACTAAAAATTAAGATAATATATATATATATATATATATATATATATATATAATTGTTTTAACCACACAAAAGTTATGATAATAGAAAAATTATCTTATAGATGTAAGTGGATTTCATGAATATAAAAAAAAGTCAAACAATTAAAAGAGAAAAAAATATGTAACGAAAGAAAAATAATTGATAATTATTTGAGTTTTTAAGTTTGATAATTCTTTGATTGTGAAAATTAAATATTCTATTAGAGGTTATTAGATGTTGCCAAATTAATAATATATTCAGAAATATATATATATATATATATATATATATATATATATATATATATATGTATATAGACGTATATATACATATAATTGTTTTAACCACACAAAAGTTATGATAATAGAAAAATTATTTTATAGATGTGAGTGGATTTCATGAATATAAAAAAAGTCAAACAATTAAAAGAGAAAAAATATGTAATGAAAGAAAAATAAATGGTATAAAACTAAAAACTAAGATAATAATATATATATATATATATATATATATATATATATATATATATATATATATATATATATATATATATATATATATATATATATATTTTAATTTTTTT
>Ga0099822_1008327_pt1 | contig 13273 bp, 7 predicted proteins | sample CowpeawhiteBW_FD_76839 | JGI IMG/M metagenome (GOLD analysis project Ga0099822, IMG submission 76839) | Root nodule microbial communities of legume samples collected from California USA - Cow pea white BW | ecosystem: Host-associated > Plants > Roots > Nodule | place: USA: California | collected... | reverse complement strand
TCGGTCGGTTTCATGGATATTAATCTAAATGGGTATGGGTATGAGAATCTCCGCTTATTTAATTGAGTATGAAGATCTAGATACTCCGTCATAATATCATTTTGTTTAAATTCTTAAAATATTTACAATTAATAAAGTAACTTTATATATATATATATATATATATTATTTTTTATTTTTCTAATTATTTGGTTTGTCATGGAACTCATAATTATGTTAAATTGATGTATTTCAATTAAAAAAAAATTATGTCTAACATTTGAATATTCTAATTATTTTTAATATTTTTATTTATTGTATATTTTCATTTCATATGAGAATGTTTAATACTTTCAATTTAAGTGTTTAATAACATAAACATTTCATTTACTAGTAATATAAAAATTTTTTTTACTTATTATCATTAATTTTTGTTTCATTTGAAGAACTCTTTTGTTTCGCTAAAACAATTTTGTTATTTCTCAAATGAGTATATATGTTGATATTTGAAAAGTTTTCTTAGATCTCTAAAGTATTTTTCATCTTATCATACCCTTAATTATACATTTGTTTTTCTTTGTGTGATTCCTTTTAATAGTTTCTCATATTGTTCATAAGACACATATTTGTTAATTTTTTAATATTTTTATTTGTTGTTTATTTTCATCATGTAGAATATTATTTCGATATATTTTATCTAATTATTTTTTATTTTCTAACTCATTATCAATCATAATGTAATTTTTTCACTATAATTGTATAAATAACTTTTATTTACTACAATATAAAAATTAATATAATTGCCATGATTTTTTTTTATCACCATCCAACATATATTGGAGTTCACAAAATAGAATATCTATGTTAAAATTTTATTATTATGTTTATTATTTGTTCTTTGCGTCATTTTGATCAAGTGATGTATTATAACTTTTATTAGTGTATAAAAAAGTGATTCATCAGAATTTAAAAATTGAAGTAAACAAACATTTAAAATATATTTTAATTTGAATATTTGTTTTCCTTTTATATTTTTTTTAAATATTTTTTAATTTTATCAACTAGGTTTCATTAATGTTTGTAAATTTAATAAATGTTTTGGTTCTCATAAAATTTTATTTGATATTTTAATATAAAATGTAAACAATTATAATTTATTTCAAAGTATTTGATATCGAGAAACAATCATTCTCCTAATATTGAATATTTGATAATATTATATTTACTTTACCGTAATTTTTATTATTTTATAAAAATTAATTAAAATTAACATTGAAGTAGTAAGAAAACGGGTATCGGTATATGGGTACGAGATTATACCCGTTATCCGGTGGGGATGAGACAAAAGTTTGATACCCGTTGGGTTTTGGTATGAGAATGAGGATGAATTTTCTCTACAGGGATAAGTATGGGATAGCGAAACTCGTCATCACCCCGTTGTTATCCTACTAACGACTTCCAATTAAAGTGATTAAATAGAAGTCACTATGTTATGCTGACTAGCGACTTCCAATTAAATAGATTTCATTTGTAATTAATTTTTTTAGTTGTTTAATATATTTTTTATATATACATGAATGTAGATAAATTTTAAACTTAAGTGGATGCTAAATGCGTGTTAGAAAGTGAGGATGGTGAACAACTATTTGTTATGTTGGAAAAGGCATCGGTGGAGGATAAAATGGTATTGATGAAGTCCCTGCATTATGTGCAAACAATGGTGTCATGGTTGAAGTGGAAAACATGTGTGATGGTCCTACACCAAAGTCGGACTAAGATGGAAAGAATGCATATGAGGAAGGGACTTGTTGGAAAGGTGTGTTTGATGGGTTGGCAGACCAAAGGTGTGACTATCCGAACATTTAAGCGTGATCCATAGATGACTGACCAAAAGAGTGATGTGGAAGTTGTACAAAATCTGAAGAAGACCCGACGTGAGTTGGGTTGTGAAAAAGGATGTGGAGGTTCCTGTGGCGTATCATATTATTACATAAAATATGGGTTATTGACATGGATAATATGGATGATTAAAAATAATTGTATTAAAGGTAAGCTAACTTCTTCGTTAGAAGATTTCGTTGATGGAGATATACAACAGATAGTGTGGTTTATGTACTAGTGCATGTACGATGTAATATCCCGCAAGTGGTCGTTTTCGGTGAATGTTGTTCCTTAAATGACATGATTATGTTTGTCATTCTAGATTACGATCGATTGTTGATGATAAGCCGACCAATCTCTGTCGTTTCTTCCTCTCAAGTCTTTCCTTTGAGCCTGATTAAGGTTAACTAGGTCAAAAGGGATATTTTGTTTGAACCTAAATTGTTGCATCACCTGATCTGCTTATTGAAATTCAACCATGGCGAACCAAATTACAGTACTTGGTGGATATGAAATTAACATTGGTATTAGTGTTTTTTAAGTAGTACTTGTCTAGTGCGCAACTGGTCAAAAGTCTGACAGAATTGACTAACTAGAGTGGAACTAGGGTTCGTCCTATGAGTTAATCGAGACCATATAATATGAAAAAAAAATAGTTGCATGTTATTTGTGAGATGAAATTAATTGTTTGCATGGAAGAGAACTTTGAAATAAAAAAGGAAAGTTGTTACCTTCTTGCAAGAGGGAAACCCCCCATGCAGCAATATATTGATCGCTTAAAGGTTAAAGGTTCTATTTGTGGAGATATTGTTGTCATTCTCTCTCAGGCCCAACATTGCAACAAAATCATACATCCTCTGATAGTGTCTTGGCTTAAATGAATGTCATGATCTAGGCCACGATACAGACAAGTCAAGACTGTAGATCTCCAACTATAATTGGCCACAACGTTTAAGTTAGCTAACTTTAATAAGTACATGACGTGTACTCTACTAGCATATGGGTCAGGCATTAAAATGCTACCAATTAAAGTCAATATGTGTGCTCTTGCATATTGAGCAATAACAATATTTGTTGCATAGTCTGACAACTGCTAAAATGTATTATTAAGCTAGGATACTTTAACTAAGTTTCCTTTCATAGCTATAGTTGGTGGAACGATACCTAGATGTTTGTGGAAAGCCATAAAGACCTCTTCAACAATGGTGACTATGGTCTCAACTTCGTCGTCAATAGGGAGGCCAAGTTGCACTATCACATCTTCTAGTGTGATAGTTGTCTCTCCGTGAAGGAAATTCAAGGTATTAGTTTCTGACCTCCACCTTTATAATATATTTTATTTACATAACTCCAAATACTCTATTATAATATATATATATATATATATATATATATATATATATAATATCAAAAATCTCGTTTACTTAATTAAAAACCCAACTCCAAATTCATAATTAAAATATATTAAAATATTTTTCATATTGAACTCAAATTTTAGGTTAACACTCGAGAAAAACTCAACTCTAAAAATTCTACAAAGACATATATGAAAGTTGGATAAAAAAAATATAATAATATAAAGTAATATATTAAAAGCGCGAAGTTCACAAGTAAATAACATTAGATATGTTGAGTCCATGGTGAGATGATGTGCAGAGATAAATTATTAACATTTTGAAACAATAATGAATGTATTGGGAACAAGTAATTGAAAAAAATTAAACCTTCGTAAATGGTGAAGGGAAGGGCTCCTTGAACTTAGTCTCGTAGGCTACTCCTTGAGACAAGCTGTTGCGTTGAGATGAAATGTTGATGGGATGCACCATTACACCTACATATAAGGAGGCAAATGTGTGTCATGGTCATGTCGTTCCCACTTGTAACAACATCAGTGCAAATGTGGTCTGCACTTTTTTCTCCTATTTCAACCTCCACGATGGTCACATAAAATCCTGAACACACAGTTTTCTTCAATTTTTCACAATGGCTTTGCCACCATCTTTTACTTTGAATCATGAAATTTTCATCCCTCATATAGTAGACGATTTTAGCGAAGACGATGACCTCGAAGCAATTCCTGAAGTCGAATCAAGTCGATGGCACAACCATTATTATTCGCAATCAACAAGTCGTTAGGGTCAACAATTATACCCGCATTCGCATCCAATATCAAGGGATCAACAAGGCAACCAATTTTTACAATCAACAACTCAATGGGTGGGGTTCATCGTCACAACAATATTCTCAATCCGGCAGTCAATTTTCTCAATCGCAATTTCACCCCTCACCTCAGGCGCCTGATCTTTGAGTCAAAGGAAACGACACTCTCATGTATCAAGCAATACTATATTGAACATGAAGACAAATTTATGATTATTGAATCAAAATCGGATAGATATGCATATGTATCTCGATATGTCGAACACAACAAAGGTTACAAGCTGCTTATAGCAAATGAAGTCAAGAATGAGAAATTAGAAAGATTAACGCACCGCATACGTGCTTGTCTACAAGTTTTTCTTGTGGATAATGACTTGAAGAAACAGTTAATTAACATGGATAATGACAACAAGTTCAAAAATCATGACTTGAAGAAGCAGTTAATTAACATGGATAATGAAATCTCTCTTCCATTAACAACTCTTACTCTTTCATTCACAAATGTATGTTACATCTTACGAGGTCAAACAACCCATATTGGATGCGAAGTTATCAACACTGAGATCACACTCATCCTAAGTGATTTCTTGGATCGACAAAATATCATTACAAAAATGGACTCAGACATATGTTGGGGGTTATAGGTTCGGTCACCTGACAACAAACCTAGTTGAATGTATGAACTCAGTACTAAAAGGAACTCGTTCATTACCCATTTGTTGATCGAGGCTTGAAGGCAGATTCTATGTTAAGAGTTGGCCATCAATATCCGAAATATATAAGTGAAATTATTAAAAAAAATCAACAAGTGGGCATGTGTCATGTGCATAGATATGTGTCATGTGCATAGATATGACCGACAAAATTTCGAATTTGAGGTTCAGTAGATATTTTCTCCACATGATTACTACCCACCAATGTCTTTCATGGTTAAATTAAATGACTGGTGGTGTGATTGTGGTTTTTTCAAGCTCTTCGACTGCTGTGTCATTATGTAATAGTTTTTTGTTCTTTCTCCCATTTAGACCTGACCACAAGCATCCATCCTATTTATAGTATCTACACAATCAACAAGGCTTATGAACTACAGTTTCATCCGATTAAGAATAAGGATGATTGGTCCACCTACACCGAATCTAATTTTATTCTAAACCCACAAATGTGCAATAGGCACCGGGACGACCTACAACTACCCATATCCACAATGAAATGGATCGATTGAATCCCAATAATCTAAAGAAATGTTCATATTATAGAAATGAATGATATCATAAAGGAACTTGTCCCTATCTTGATTAGGTTTTCATATTTTTGGCTTATGATTATGTTATATTATGAAATCCACGTCTTGTAATTCTCATTATCAATCTTAATCAAAATATTTCATCAAGAACATCGGTAGCTTTTAAATTTCATCCGTTCAATGCAACCTCTTTCTTTGTAAAAAATGAAAGTCGCTAAAACACGACTTCAGTTCAATAAATACATAATTGAAATCGTTCAGACACCAAACGAATTTAATTAAATCGAAAACCGATCTAACGATTTCAGTTTCGTGAATTAACACAAACTGTTACGATGGTGCAAAGATATTACCTTTTCATAGAATTCGTACGCATTATTGCCGACTTCAGTTTGAAAGTCGTCCATATGACTTATCCTCGTGTAAATATTACGGGGAAACTTGCTCCATTTGTGTAAAAAAACCACATGCAGGTTATAAATATGATTTAATGTAGCTGTGAATCCACATATAATTCTTGGCCTGTAGGAAACACTTTAATGATATTATCGTTGCCCTTTTCTGTAAATGTTAGAATGGCTAGACGTATATACTTTACAATAATAAAGAAAAATGTGAGAAAGGAATAATATATATGCAACAAAAAAACTTCAACAAATGGGAATTTTAGTTTTTTCACCACTTCTACTTAATAATAAGACTTAATCAAGTACCGATTTTTTATTTTTAAATATTTTTAATTGAATATTTATTAAAAAAATTTATGTATTAAGTTTTCAAACTTTTTATATTTTTCAAGTATTTGTTGATTAATTTTTTAGTTCATTTGATGTTTAATTTTTTTTATTAATTAGATTATGTGATTATCATCTTATTTTGTATTTGTAATAAAAATAATAGAAATTATCTTTTACTTTTATTAAATGCAATATTATTAAATAAACAACAAAATTAAAAACATATATGTATAACTGTTGAGAAGTGAATTTAAAATATTAAAATTTATCTTAAACCCTTGTCTTACGCTAATAATAATTTGTTCTCTTTAAGAAGAAAAGTGTGTTGTTCAATTTTCAGTGAAACAAACAACACTGCTACGAATTCGACAAAGAAACCAAAAGATCACTCACGAATATCAACGACAAACATGAAATCCCCACTCCTGAAACCACAAAAACAGGCAAGAAGACAAATATGAAGTCTATTCTTTTTTTTCTTGGCAGATCAGCAAGGGATCTGAGAGGTGAACCACTCCATGATCTGAGAATCAAGAACTATTATGGTGAGGCAGAAGCAGCAGCATATGTCATCAACAACCTGCACATATAACCAAAATTTTGTTTCCCTCCCAATCAGATCACACCCAAAACAAACGATGGCCATAAGACAACCATGAAGAGAGAGAAAGAGAAGAGTAACCAACGATTGATAGGCAGAGAAAGACAAAGAGGGAAGACTCAACAACATTTGCTCATTGTTTCTTTTACTTCCCCTTTATGTGCTATTTTTTCTTTTCCTCCTTCCCTGGCATAGTCAATATCAAACTACCAACTGGAACATCTAATAAAGTATATCACATTTGCGTAGAGACATTTTCTTCATTTTAAACATTTTTCTTTTCATCATCGATTAATATATCGAAATTAATTACGAGATTTCTAAGTGAAGTGCAGGGAGGGAAAGGTAGAAAAAGCTTAACTAAGTCGGATAAGATCCTCACTTGCATTTTAACGGTTATAAACTACACGGAATAGGATTTTCAAGAACAAGGAATTACATATTATCTTCGTATGGCACCAAGATCTTGAATCTGCTAGCACATAATTAAAAAACATGTTATCAATGGAAGTCAATGCTTGCGCAGCAGTAGTTAGCAATGTACACATGCTACGGAAAACTAACTACCTCCTAACTATCATCACATTCTACCAAATATTATACAAGAATTCGTGTCGAGAATGCCAACTAGAAGAAGGCCAAGCACAAGTAGAACAAGTTCAAACGAAAGGGAACAAAATATCCCATGCTGCATCACTAGGATCACCGCTGGCCCCTTCACAACATCTACAATCCGACAGTTAAACTAATAATCTAGAAGCTTCAAAAACCAAACTAGGCGGGCATCAAGACACTCTCTACTCTAAAAATCTGAGATCTGCAACGTAACAGAAAAAAAAAAATGATAATGGGAAAATTAGTTAGCAAAGATCAATCCCAAAACTTCTATTATTAATGACTTCAACAAGCATATTAAGAAAAATAAGCTTCAGGCACGGGTGTATGAATTCAAGAATGCATACAGTTTAACCCTTTAGAATGCATCATAAAAGATCATGCGGAGGAGAAGTGCACACACAAAAAACTGGAAATGTTACTGAAGCTATGCTATTTCCTTTCGGGGCTCAGAAGACAGGAGATATTATTTAAGTAGACATCCGAGGGCACTATTTTCCATGGTAAGCAATTTAATTCCAATTTTAAAAAGCAAGTTTGAGATTCGGAAAAAACCTTAAAGAATCTAATGTAAAGCTGGACCGGTCAAGGTTAAATCAAGCTCGTCATAGTGAAGAGTATCGAAAGTACACTAAGATGGTAACGAATAGAAAACAAGAAACAGCATTTTTCAGAACCAACTACATATTATAAAAACGGGTACAGCAAGGTTATCAAATTCAGATTCAAAATTACAATAATAGTTTAAAATATTATTCTGACACAAACTAACTGATTATGAACACCAACAGAAAGGTCACCAACTTCCCTACAATAAAGACAGATATCCAAACTAATCACATGACTGAATCAAATGCAACACATACAAAGTGTACTCAACAACACATGTTATGACAAACAAACAATGATCATATTCATAGGCAACAAAATCATCGCTCATTTTCTTTAAGAAAACAGCTTGACTATACATACATCTCTCTTTAGAATGGAAAGGAAAAAGTGCAGACAAATATCACATAAGCAAATGATTACTGAACAATACGAAGCTAGAGAGCACAATGTAAGATAAAACATCAGAGGCTGTAACTCTACCAGACAGCATATTTAGGTTCCTTGTGACCCTGCATCAGATCCGGACGCTGAGGAACTGTCACTATCAGAATCTGCAACACCGCATACAAATGAGAAAGACAGAACATTTGATTTCCACAATCCAAAGCATGTATATGAACAAATAACATGTAAGATAGAAGCTAAATCATGATCAATATACCACTTGAAGAAGATCCAGAATCACTGCTGGAGCTACTTGAACTGCTTGACCTACTCCCGTTGTCAGCTTGATTTCCCCCTTGCACAGGCAATGATTGGGGAACATTCCTTTCATCTGTACACAAAAAGTCAATTGAGTTTAATTAAAAAACAGAGGAGATCAACAAATCCAAAAAGACCAAACCTGATTCTAAGAAGTTCACCTGTTTGTATTTCCTTTGGAATCTCTTCTATAGCTGGTGCCTGGCTCTGTAGAAAGAAAAAAAATAAAAAACAAACACTTAGAATAATTGCTCCCCAATGTAAGCAAGGGAATATAGAAGTAAAAATTGAATTCTTTACCTTTTGGATGGCATTCTGCTGCAAGGCTTCTGCTCGAGCTCGTGCAAGTTCAGCCTTCCTTTTATTTTTGCTCAAACTTTTCTTATAGTTGGTTACAAATCTATCAAGCTCCCAGAGAGTTTCAGCATCCACATTATCAATGTCTACTTCAATCTCATCATCATGTTGATCAAGTGCTAAATTTCTCTTCTTAATGATTTGTACAATAGCATCAAGCTTCTCTGAAGGTAAACTCTGAAGGTTAGTGCTTAGTTTTTGTTTTTCCTCAAATGTCATGTCTCTTTTGAAAGGATCTTTTGCCTTTGGTTTTTTTGGGGCTGGGGTTCTACTTGATGGAGTAAAGCTCATAGGTTTTGGAGTCTGTGTCATTGATTCTGATCTATCCAAAATCCTTCTCATATCAAGATGTGGTGGTGGTGTAAAAGCAGAAACCCTTCTTGACAAAGGTGAAGGAGCAGGGGGAGCAGCTCCGTAATCAAACCCACATCTCATCTCCCGATTATAATCTGACTCGATTATAGCCCATCTGTCTTCAAATATCTTTGCTAACTGCTCCGCCATTATATGAACATCTTGTCCCTTTGGATTATAAGTCATGGCATTATTAAAAGTGAGTCTCACATCCTCTGCAAATTCTTTTGGTGATTTGTACCAATTCTTGCTCAGCCTTGACTTTACAGTTCCCAAGTCCATTGGATGAGTGATGATGGTAAAATAATCATGCAAACCAAGACCCTCAACATCAACAGGAGCATTAAACACCCAACCATGTTTGTGTTTCATCAATTTTTCAAGCAGTGAACTACAGCTTTTGAAAAACTTAGATCCCATCCCAAAACCATGTCGCATTTCTCCCCCACCTTGTTTCTTCCAATTCAACTTTGACTTCTTGTTACTCTCTGCTGGGGGAAATTTATCTTTTGCAAGCAAGAACTCTGAGTTACGATAGAATTGGTTTGCTTTAGGTGTCCTCTTCTCCTTCTCAACAGTTTCACCAATTCCCTGACTGTTCTCCAACATTGACAAACTTAACTGGTGCAAAGGCCTAGAACTGGCAGGTTCCCTTGGAACACCAACAGATGCCACCTCTGAGTGAGCACGCTTTGCTCCACCCACATTATCCATCCCACTAGCAACCAGGACATTTGAGTTGCGATATCCGCCAACTTGTCTCTGCTTCACTTCAATCCTATTAACCAAACTTCTTACAACATCAAGCTCACTTTCAAGCTTCCACCGAATCTCCCGTATTTGCTGTTTTGATTTTGAGGACAAGCTTATCTTGATTCGATCCCTCTGTCGGGGCTCCACAACCCCATTTCCCAATGGAAGGCCTCGGGTGCTAGGAACTGCTTCCTGATGAGGGTTGGGGCTTAAAGGTCCATCACCCTCCTGCTCAACATTGAAGCTAGAAGGTTCATCACGCTGCCGGTTGTACGAGTCATCAGAGACCAGCACTAGTGGTGGTTGAACTGTATCCCCATCCCATCTTGAATTCACATGTGACCGCGGCGAAACCCCATCCACTAATCTTGAGTTCACTTGCAGCTGGGGTGAATTCCCATCCTCCATTCTTGAATTCACTTCTGGCTGAGGGGACTTTCTACCCTCCAATTTTGAACTCTCTTGCGGCTGAACCATGTTGACATCCTCTGACCTTGGACTCACTTGTAGCTGAGCTATATTCCCATCCTCTGATCTTGAACTCAATTGTTGTTGAGCCATATTCCCATCCAATGACACTCGTGGCTGAGCCGTGTTCCCATCTTCTAACCTTGAACCCATGTGTGGCAGAGCTGCACTCCCATCCTCTGATTTTGAACTCACTTGAGGCTGAGCCATATTCCCACCCTCTTGAGTTTGGGACATGTTCACATCCTCCAATCTTGAACTCGCTTGAGGCTGGGCCATATTCCCATCCTCCAACCTCAAACTCCCATTGGACAGAACCATATTCCCATCCTCCAATTGAGGCTGAGTTATATTTTCATCCTCGTTTCTTGAATTCCCTTCTGTCAGTGTCATATCCTGATCCTCCACTGGTGGTTGAACTGTATTCCCATTCTCCAGTCTTAAACTCACTTGCATCTGATCCTCCAATGGCTTCTGCCCCAAAGTCCCATCCTCTAATCTTGAACTCACTTGTGGCTGAGCAGTACCCTTCTCCACGGCAGACTGTTCAGGAGGCTGGACCACAACGTTCTCACTATTGCTCTTGGACGCACCGGACTCACCAACTTTGCTGGTCTGGACAGTTCTGTTATCGATACTATTGTCATTGGTAACGGTAGAAGTGGTTGTGGCGTTATTTTCGGTGGTGGAAGCAACTGTGTTTGGAGCGTTAGGGTCTTTCTTCTGACCTTTGAGCACTTTCCTCCTCGTGTAAACCTTCCTCTCCCCAAATCTCTGTTTCTCTTTGGCTTCATCATCCCCTCCAACCACTGGCCCCGAAGCCATAAATCCAAAACCCTAATCCTAACACCAATCCCAAATCCCCGAACTCCTAGGGTTTTACGCACCAACAAATCAAAAAATCACACAAAAAAAAAACCAAAAAACAACAAACCAAACCCTAGAAATTCCTAGGGCTTCCTTCCACCATAAAAATTCTCACGCCTCACTCAGAACCTCCTCAGAAACGAAGAATCAGAATCTTAAAAAACAAATCGTAGAGAAAAATCGGTAGTAGGGTTTCAAAGCTCGATTACCTTGTTTTCGATCAGATCTCGCACACATACATACACACGCTCGCGAACTCTCTCTTTCTCTGTTTCTCTCTCTAGAACGCTTCGTCTTTCTCTCTCTTTCTTGAAACGCTAGTCGTTTTATCGAATCGTCACAGGTGTACGACAACGGTGCGTTCGTGGGGAAGCGTGGACCAGGCTAAGCGTTTGGGATGCAACAAAGAGCCGTGCCCAGGAAGCATTATAACACCGAAACTTGTGGACGTGGACTCACTCGCACTCTCCAAACGTGATTTAAACGCACCAATGGGAAACAATGTGGTGTCAAGCGTGGACCTCACGTGGATGGGAGAGTGTCAGGGACTTTAATGGCGGGGAGTTTTGTGTGCGAGAATTTTAAAAGTTATCACAGATTGTTAAGCTGCGCGTGTTGGGTACTCTCCGGTTTAGTGGGTTCCCGTCTGGCTGGTGCGGTCCAGTGCTCGGAAGGTTCATCCACGCGCCCTCTCCGCGGTTGGAGACTGTTGATCTTCTTCTATTAAGAAGTTTGGGCAGGGTTGGTATTGGGTAGGCCTTTCGTGGGCTTTATTTTTATTATGATTAAAAGTTTTTCTACATTACCGTAAATCTTTCATTAATCTCTAAAAAAAATTGAAATTAATTCTCCTAAGTTGATTTTTCTTATATGAAAGAATATGCACATACATTATGTAATTTTATCTATATTCACAGTTAGAAAGACTATATAAGAAAAAAAACAAAGGTATTATATATAAATAAAATAAGACCATATAAATAAAAATATCCCAACAACAATCTAATTGATGTCTAACAAAATAAATCAAAGAACTAATGAAATATATTATTTTTAAAATATTTTTCTGAGAAAAAATAAAATAAAGAATTATTTTAATACGTAACAAGTCAAAGAAAATGATGAATATAATCAATGGTATAAATATCCCTAATAAAAGAAAAGTAGGACAAAAGTAGAGATAGTTTAATTATATATATTTCAATGTAATTTTCTCTACTTCGAAGTCCAAAACAGGTATATCGTAAAAGTATTAATTTACATTTTTTTTCGTTTTTCTTTATTTTTTTTCTAGGATCTTCAATTCTTCACATCACCAAAATTTTGATAGATTAAAAATAATACTATTTAAAACATAATATTTATTATTTTTATTAGTAACATACATTTTTGGACTTTTAAATTTTTAAAATCAATCTTAAAATCGCGTTAAAAAGGTCATACATCCTTGATGATAAAGAATAAAGTCTAAAAAAAATTAAAATTCATTTTAGATGTAAAATTAATTTAAAAAATATATTAAGACAAGTGGAAGAGGAACAATTATTTGGGTATAATAAATATATCATTAATTAGTATTTTGGTTCTAATATATGTGAAGTTGATTTGATGTAATTCTTTTATATTATTTTTTCAATTCAGTTTCATCCTATTTAAATTGGTGTTAACATACAGAAAGTTATAGTAAACATTTTTTTAAGTTTGTACTCATCTAAATCTGTATTTCGTATTTAAGAATGGAAAATTTTTGGATTAATAGTTTTGTGACCTTATTTGCAGAGAAATTCATGTAGAGTCATTTGACTTTATATTTTATTATATATATATATATATATATATATATATATATATATATATATATATATATATATATTTTTTTTATTTTTATAAATTAATATTTTATTTTTTTTTTTTTTTTATATATTTTATATTTATATTATTTAT
>Ga0099822_1008326_pt1 | contig 13274 bp, 4 predicted proteins | sample CowpeawhiteBW_FD_76839 | JGI IMG/M metagenome (GOLD analysis project Ga0099822, IMG submission 76839) | Root nodule microbial communities of legume samples collected from California USA - Cow pea white BW | ecosystem: Host-associated > Plants > Roots > Nodule | place: USA: California | collected... | reverse complement strand
TCTTTTTAGTTTTTTCACAAATTGTAATAATCTCTCATCTCATATATTTTCTTTTTGTATTTTAAGAAATAAAAGTTAGACACAAAATTATTTTTGCTTTCATTTCTCATTTATCCTCTTCCTTTCATGTCTCTTGTTTCACTTGATATGAAAACATTACTTTTTATCTCTTTAGCTTTTTGTTTATTCATTTTTTATGAATAGAAAAAAATGTATAATGTATATTTTCATAATTGATTTTTAATTGTGACTTAACTATAATATATTTTTCTTTTAATAATTTTGTGCCTCAATTTTTTATTAAATTATGATAAATTATTTTTTAATATTGTGTACAAAAAAATATGTTCATAAAGAATAAAAGAATAAATTCATTATTAAAAAGTGATAAAAAAAAAGAAAATTATTGATGAAAATAAGATAGATTCAAATATTTTGAAACATTATAATCAAATTGTTTAGTAGATAAGACATTTTTTAAAGCATTATACTAATGACAAAATATAATAATCTTACAATTATATTATTTTGGCACTCCAACATTTTTAATCAAGATCCGTCAGTGCTCCCACACACATATTATACTGTTGTTTTGTCACATTTATTTTTAATTATATATAATATATAAATTCTTAATTGATGTCTCAAATTTCATATTTTTCATATATATATATATATATATATATATATATATATATTTATCGATCAAACGATCATCATCTTTCTTTTCTTTCCTCTGTCATCCGTTTTCTCTCAGGACAAACAGCTTTCGAATGAAGTTTTGTATTTTTGCTGTTTTCGTTACTACGGTGAGAGTATTATTCCCTTATGTTTCATTCTGGATTTCTACATTATCCTTCTGTGTTTCTTTTTAAGTTTTATTATATTTTTTCTTCGATTTTTTGTTGGAAAGAGAATATATGACAAATATTTTAGTCTTTGAAGAGAAATTGAAAGGATTGGAAGATCTTGAAAAACTTAAATCCGCTAAAGAAAAATAAGGAAACTATCTTGACATCCAAAAATATTAAGATCTTAATGTAGACACAAGATAATCTAATTGTGAGTTTTAACAACACTGCCTACTTTGTGACCCCAATGCTAGCAAATTTTGAGGTGGATCAGAATGAAGAACCTACTAGTAAAAAATTAAAAATTAAAAATCCTTGCATCGAAAATATCTGACATGGGAAGAAGGTGCAAACAAAAGTAAGTCTGGACACTTCCGCAGGATATAACTCCAGTCCATCCTAGGTCCATACCCACAAAACAGACGGTGATGATACCATGCCCAGTAATGATAATCACAATGGCTAAAGCCAAAAAGTATCTGATCCTGATTCTCTGCTCCAAACATCATCACCCTTGCATGGGTCCCACCAAAGAACAATTTATTTTATTTTCTTCAACGGGTAAAGACGGAGTTATTCACACACAGACACAACAATATTTTAATTTCAATTTATATATTAAATGACCACACTGCCCTCATTCCTTCTCTTTATAACGAAACCCATACTCCAGACGCACTTCCTATCCCATTCTTACTTGCGTGTACTTTTGCAAGAGAGAATTTCTTTTTATTTTCTTATTTTCATTTTTTGTTTTTAGAGAGAAAACAAAATGCTGGGAATCTTCAGCAGTTCTGTGGTGTCACCTCCCGAGGAGCTGGTGGCCGCCGGCAGCCGAACGCCGTCACCAAAGACAACAGCAGGAAAATTGCTGACACGGTTCGTGGAAAACAAAGCGTCCGCGGTGTCGCTGCAGGTGGGGGAACATGTGCAGTTGGCTTACACACATCACAGCGAGTCACCGTGGCATCCCAGGTATTTTGAAATGCTTTGTAATCTCCCAAATTTCACCATGCACTCACCAATCGATTTGGTTGTTATCGTGTTGATTCTCTCACGGAACTTAAAAGGAAGAGTGTTTACAAGTATAATTTAAGAAATTGGAATTAATCAATTTCTTAATTCTAAAAATTTCAGACACACAAAAATGGAAGAATCGTGTTGGATCGGTTACTGTTAATGTAAATCATGCGAGATCGCATGATTGGTGGAAACGTTTGCTGCTGCTGCTTATTGATGAGTGGATCATTCGGATCACGGGCTACTTAATCGTATAGCATATTCTAGGAATTTTATGAGCAATGTTTATATTTTCAGTTTTGATAAATACTTTTAATGATTTTTTGATGATAAAATTATGAACCAACATAAATTAGAATAAAAAAGTAGATGATTAGACACAAGAATATATTATGAAAAAATAATAATTCATGGAAAAATACAGTGTGTTGATATATTTTTTTTCTTTGCATGTATATTTTATAAATATATATAATTCTAAAAATTTTAAAAAATTTCTCTTATTTTTTTTTTTTCAAAAATCTGAAAAAAATATCCTGAAGAATGATTTAACATTGTTTTTCATCAAATCTTTCTATTCTTAAATTTTGTCAGGACCTATAAGACATGGGCGATTTCTTTTTCATTTTTAATTTTTTTCAATATTGCAAATATTGGAGATAATAAACAGAAATATAAAATTGAAAATAAATAGTATCAGAATGAAATTGTTAATATTATGTGGAAGAAAAAAAAAACGGACAAGTTAGAAAATGCACAATTTTGAGTAAGATTAACTGTTCCGAGTGGGGGTGGGTGGGTGGGTGATCCTAATTTATACAGTAATAATAATTTCAGCATCATATGGCTAAAGAGGAAAGTGAAGAAAATTAAATTATTAATCATACAGAGAGAGGTGAGAGATTCTTATGTGACAAGAGGAAGAGAAGATGTGATCCACGGTTTGAATTCACCCTTAATTTTCATTTGTAAGGTGGTCATATTCTGTCTTGATCAAGAAAAAACAAATACAAGTTATTTCTTGATGGATGGAACATAAATCTTAGATAAAACATAAACACCAATTTTTCTTTTTTTTATTTAAGGTTTTTAAAACAAAACAGCTATATGAAGTGGCCATGATTTATTTTTAATTTTAAAATCTTAATCATAAATGGATTGGTGTCAAACTAATATCAACATAATAATAGCTAGATACGCTGTAAAATTTCTTATTATTGAATCTCAATAAAAGTTATATTGAAATTTTGATAGTATAAAATGATATTAATAAAAAAATTATATTAAAATAAATGTTTTTGTTACTATTTATTTTAAAAAATTCAAATGATTGTAAAAAAAATTGTTTCATTGAACCTGTCATGAAATAGTTTCTTTTACAGGTGTTATATACTGCAACATTAAACATCATAATATAGATCTGTTTCAGTTGTTTTTTTCAATTACAATGAAAATAGTATATAACAAAATTGTTCAGATTACAAATACTGGTTCTTTTGATGGATTTATCTGGCATGTAATCTTTGTGGCAGAAGAGACTATCCAGTATAAAACTCATTATTCATTTTATTTAAATAGACAAAAATCCTTTTGTTCCAATGTGGTGGTTAAATTCTTATTTGACTTTTCCTGATGAAACAGTTGAACCTTTTTGGCAGGGGTTCTTTAGATGATAGTATTATTAGTGAAAATATGCATGTGTTCATTTTTTTATAATAAAATTAATAAATTTATTATTATAATAATCATAAAAGTAAGATAAAAATAAATAAAAATAAATTTTATAATTTTATTATAGTTAAATAAAAAAATTAAAAGATAAAGCTAATAAAATAATTATTCTACCTAAAAAATTGTGTTCAATTTTTTTTATCACACAATAAACTTTAATGCTTATATTAATTTTGAATTTGATGTTATAAAAAAATAAATTTATGTTTTATATAATTTTGAATGTGCATGATTATTAACTTATATCATTGGATGAATGAAATACTCCATATTTTTACTAGCTTTCTTTGTTTGGGGATCCTAGTCATTGAATCCATTTTCATGGTATGTGGTTGGTAAAAGTGGGGGTTCATTTTGTTAAGAAAACGTTATTAGGAAAATTTTTATAATGTTTGTGTAAATCAAAAACTGAAATTTGATTATAGTATCAGTTAATTAATATTAATTTTGTTTGTAGTTAATATTTACTTTGCCATTACATTTACCGAAGATACATGTTATATCGTTTTTTCTAACTGCTATAAATTGGGTTTTTTTAATTAAACTTTAAACGAAGTAACTGTTATTAATTGAATATATTTTAAGTATCTGTTACTAATTAAATATATTTTGATATTTTTTTAATTAAACTTTAAACGAAGTAGCTGTTATTAATTGAATATATTTTAAGTATCTGTTACTAATTAAATATATTTTGATAGACTTTGGTGAAATAAATCAAGTAGTTACAACATGTATATATATTTTTTAATAAAATTAAAATAAATATTTGGTGCATGCTTAATTCTGATCCATTTTAATTTTAATATTTATTAAATATAAAATTCTATATATTATGGTTGGTGTTGTTTCAGTCTTCCTACCAACTGTTATTTAATTATTTATTCATTTTACTTAAATTCAACTAAACTAAAATGGTAATACAGACTAGATTGAATAATTTAGAACATTACAGTAGCTCCATGTTATTTACTGGTAATTATTGTCTATGTTTTTATTTCTTTTATTCGACAAATAGACGGAAAATTCGGTGACCACTTCTGGTGGGTTCTATTTCAATTATTAGACATTGCGTATGTTTTTCCACTTCAAAATGCTGACTTTTACTCGCTGAACTGTTGTTTTCGTTTCATTATTTTGCTTTTCTGGTCCAAGGAGGATGAATGAAATAAATAGATAAGGATAACATAGATTAGGTTAGTGGGTCCAGCAAAAGATTGAAAAGACTTTGATGAAGCTATTTATATTCTTGTCATGAAGTTTTCTTTTTCATTCATTTGTCAAGAAGTTTTCTTAATCAAAAGTGAGATGGACAACTTTTATTTAAAATATGCTTTTGAATTTTTATTTATTTTTAAAACATATACAAAATTATACAAAAACATATCTATAGTGGAAGTGCCGTATCAAGATAGGTTGGATGTCTTATTCCTTTCTTTCTTTTGTGTGAAGCTGCAATCACATCATTAGTCTTTACCAACTCTTTTTAATACAAAAAATAAAAATAAAAACTAATTAAGTGATGTGTTCACTGTGTCTTGTTGAATTTAATCTATTTCTGTATCTAAATGTTAATTGTAAAATGTCAGATCATTTGCTGTAAAGGATGAAATATTCTGCTTGTTTGAGGGGGCTCTGGACAATTTGGGCAGTCTGAGACAACAGTATGGATTAGCCAAATCAGCCAATGAAGTGATTTTGGTGATTGAGGCTTACAAAGCTTTGCGTGATCGAGCACCCTACCCTGCAAATCGTGTTGTTTGCCACCTCAGTGGGAGTTTTGCTTTTATAGTTTTTGACAAGTCCACTTCTACAGTCTTTGTGGCTTCTGTAAGTTATCTACCAATCTCATCAACATGTCATGATCTTCAGTGTTTTCTGCTCAACATTTGGCTTCTTTTGTTTTCTACAGGATCAAGCTGGTAAAGTTCCTCTCTATTGGGGAATTACAGCTGATGGGTACGTAGCTTTTGCTGATGATGCAGATTTGCTCAAAGGTTCTTGTGGCAAGTCGCTTGCTTCTTTCCCTCAAGGTTTGTGTGTTTTATTTTATTACAGAGTATCACAATTCTCAACATTTCGACAACTACTTATTACATCGATATTGTCTATGTTTCTGTTTCTGTTTCTGAATTCTACAGGATGCTTCTACTCGACAGCAGTTGGAGGATTGAGATGCTATGAGAATCCAAAGAACAAGATTACTGCAGTACCTGCCGAAGAAGAGGAAATCTGGGGTGCCACCTTCAAGGTAACTAGATCGCAAAAGTTTAAGTATTGTTGCTGATAAAATTCTCAGTAGTTCTTTCAGCAAAATTTTCTTTTCCTCTGTTTAGAATAGAGAATCGGTCCAAAATAGTAATGGGAGGTTAACATTGCACTGAATCAAAGGTTAGGTTTCCAAGATGAATGGGTTAGACTAACTTAAACTCAATCTCCACGTCTGTTTCTAGAGTTTAGAAAAGTTAGAGTAGAAATTAATTATGCAAATAGGATTGCAATAGCAAAATTAGAATGTATATTTGATTTGGTTCTCAAGTGGTTGGCATGTCTGGTTTAGGTACGACGTCTTTGGCCTGTGTTAACAACACAAAACATTATTCATTTATTTAATTCAAAATATATTTTTGCATTCATGGTTTATGTTTCAGGTGGAGGGTTCAGCAGTTCTTGCAGCCACAGAGTACTAGATCCATCTTATGATGCATTAATGGAGTGATGAGTTTATGTGGTTGTGACTCTAAGGCATGCAGAAGGGGCAATGTAAATACCTTTTGGAAACTATGAGAAAAGTGCGACTGCTAGTAGTTGTAGTTTGTTTATTAGATAGGGGATTTACTATGTTTCTCGTGTACAGTTGCGCTTTCTGATGTAATAAAAATGTGCCTGAGATTCTCTCATACTCCTTCTATATAAACTGTGTCCGCATAATGATTCATATCGGAACAACCTAACATATAAAAATATAAAAACGAAAACAGAGTTTGAAAAAAACAGGAAGTGAGAATACAGGCCGTTGTTTTACAAATAACTTCGTTCCAATGTATCTATCTATTGGGTAATTCTTTCTGCACCCCCATACATTTATTCCTGCACCTCCATAAATATGAAAATTCCAACTTTATCTTACCGGATTATAATGTCCAGAAGGCAAAAATATTTTCTAAAAAGCTTCTCAAACTACATTTCGGAAGTTATGTGAACCATTTCTCTGTAGCTTCTCCTTATGTTATATTTCCTCACTGTCATGTCTAACAACTTGTTGGCTCTCATGCCCAGATGTTCAAAATGAATTTTAATCTACTTTGTGAGACATAGTTACTAAGCACTGTGGTATAACCTTTTCAAAGGGTTCCACATAACCATATAACCTGAGTTTGATACCTAAGTGCTGTCACTTGTTCCACGACAAGATAAATGGTCAGATAGTTTAAGGATTGTTAAGTTTGGAAATCATTTTTACTTTCCAAATTGTATAATCCCAAAGTATTTTTAATTTCCCGATTCTACATTTGAAAATATTTTCGAATTATGTATTCTGAAACTTAAAATAAAATAAAAATTCAAACTTCAAAACATATGGAGGTGCAGGAAAAATTTATGGAGTGCAGGAAGAAACATCCCTATCTATTTTATAATAAGGATCCAATGAGATCTTATTTCTATTTAAATATTTGAGGGTTGCTTCTTCTCCCTGTACCTCGAAATATTTATTCTGCATCCCAAATTTTTTTTAAAATTCTCACTTTACTACTTATTCTGCATCCCAAATCTCTCTCTCAAACTGAACCATCCTCATTTTTTTCCAATAAATGTTAACATTCGGAAGCCTTATTTTATTCTATAAATGTCAATATTTGATATTTTTTTTTAAATTTTTTATCCATTACAAATGTCGATATTTAATATTATATATATATATATATATATATATATATATATATATATATATATATATATATTTCATCTACGCATGTCAATATTCAGAATTTAATTTTGTTTTACAGATATTGATGTCCGAAAGTTTAATTTTTTTACTTTTTTCCGTTACATATATCGATTTCTAGTATAATTTCTTTTCATTTATCGATGTCGATGTCCACCAAATATATATTAAATTATATTAAAATAAAATTTTCAATTAAAATATAAAAATAAATTATTGAAAATAATTATTTTTTAAATATTTATATAAAATAACATAAAACAAAATGCATTTTCCTTTTTTAATTTCAACTTAATAAAAAGTTAAAAAATAATTATTAAATAATTTAATAATTAAAAAATTTAATATAATTCAACATATGTTAACCGGACGTTGAGACGCGGTTAACAAATTCAAAAAATGTTTTTTAAATTAAATGTTTATGTAATAACTTTTAAAATGTTTATACAAATTCATATAAAAAATATTTTATTTGTTTAAATTTTAATTCAATAAAAATTTAAAAGCTATTATTAAATATTTAAATTAACATATTTTAAAAAATTTAACCTAATTTAACATTTTTTTAAGAAATATTTTTTAAGTTTAAAATAATAAATATTAACATAAATTTTCTTAAAAAAATTATATAAATAAATATAAAGTAAAATATATATATATATATATATATATATTTTAATTTTAATTTAGTAAATATTTAAATGAAAAAGCACAACACTGTAAATTGACATATGTAACAAACAAAAATATCAGATATCGACAATCATAGAATAAAACAAGATACCAAATATTGACATTCGAAATAAAAAGAACTTAGGAGTGGGGTTAGAGAGAGAAAATATATGTTTATTTTAAATCGAGATATAGAGTGAGAAGTTAAAAAAATGTTGAGAGTGCAAAAGAAATATTTGGAGGTGCAGAGATAAGTCCTATATTTGAATCAGATTCAAATTCATTTCTTTTACAAGATATTTTTAATTTTTATAACTGATTTAGTGATAATTTTATTGATTAATTTAATGTTCTTTAAAATATATATTTAATGTAATTAATATTTAAGCACGTTACTAAAAAATATTTAACAGATCATTAAAAGTATAATTAATTATTTTAATTTATTAAATATAATTTTTTATAGGTTACTAGAATATCTACATACAAAATAATACTTTTGACTCTTATATTTTGACTTTCATCTTTTATTTCATGATGTGACTTTTAAAATGTTTCTTATGTGAGTCCATTAATTCTTTTAAAAAAATATTACTATATTAATCAATGACATATACTAAGCCATGTCAAAGAGAAAAAGATGTGAGTCAAAAAATGAGAATCATAATATTATTATCCATTTACATATGAATTTTAAATAAATACTATTATAAATATAAATATATTTTAAATAAACACAGTTTAAAATATGGATAATGATACTTTAACCCACTTTTTTGCTCAATTTTTAACCCATTACTTCAATCACCATTAGATCATCACATCACATCACTAAAAAGAATCAAAATAAATAATCTAATGGTGATTAAAATACTGAATTAAAAATAAATCAAAAAAGATGGATTAAAATATCATTTTCCTTGAAATATATCGAAGAATTATATGCATGCTACACACTTCCTTCTCATTAGATAATTATAACATACAAATATATAAATTAAGGTTGGGAAAAATAAAGTAAAAATAACTAAAATCAGCATTTTGAAGAAAAATAATAATAATCAAAAGTACAGATGCACCGCAGGAAATGGAGCAACAAGATGAGATTTTTTTTTTTTTTTCTAAAAAAGAGAGAGTCTAAAGAAAGTTTAAAAGCAAAGAGCAAGAAATAGTTTGTAGGGAAAAAATGATGTTTTATACGTATGTCTGAGTCCTCTGGATATAATTATACAATTTCCTGCATTACCTTTTGATTGTATAAAATTGAAAAAACTAATTATAAACAAATTATTAATATATATATATATATATATTTTTTTTTCATGTTTATTTTATTATTTTATCTCTTAATCTTCTTAAATTAAAATTATTATTTTCTTAAATCTTTTAAATGACCTTTTAAAATTGAACCATTTTTTACACTTTATTGTTTTTAAACTTAATCATTTTTTAATTAAAAAACTTCCTATAAAATAAATAAAACTTATTTATAATAAAATTAGAAAAAATATTTATATTTAATTTTATAATCTATACTTATATATAAATATGATACCTCTTTTTTGTGTTTATATTTTCTTTCAAATTTTACCCTTCAAATGATTTTTTTTAAAAATTTAATTATGTTTTGGATTCTCAAAAATTTTGATATCTTTCAATTAAGTATTTATTAAATTTTGTGATTGAGTCTTTAAAATTTAAAAATTTTTCAATTGAGTTTATATCTTTAAAGTTCAGATTTTGTGTTATCTATATGACGTGACAGTTATCTTGCATTATCACTATACTTAAATATGGTTACATCGTCACAAATATTTAAGCGAGGTGACGGTGTAAGATAACTACCACGTCATATGGGTAACAACAAAATCTAACATCAGAAACTCAATTAAAAAGTTTTAGAATTTTGAAGAATCAACCACAAAATTTAATAAGAACTCAACTAAAAGTTTCAAACTTTATCCGGATCTAAAACATAATTAAGTATTTTCTAAAATTAAAATCATTATTTTACAAATTTTACTTTTTATATAATTGTTTTTTATTAAATTTAATGTTTCTTTTCAGTTTAACAATTTTTTTTAAACTTAATCATTTTTAATTAAAAAAATATTTACAAAATGAATAATTTTTTTTATAACAAATTATAAAAATAGTTTATTAATTTTATATTATTATAAATTTATTATTTTTTACTGTGATCATACAAGAAAATATGTACACGTAACACATGTTCATTAATTATAATAATAATAATAATAATAATAATAATAATTTTATTATTTTTTATTATAGAAAAGTAATCACATGCATGCATTACATGTGTCTTGATGGTTTATAAAAAAAAAAGGTTTAATTATGATTATTATAAATTATTAGTTTATATATTTTTAGTAGTGTAAATTTATCACTTCAATAACTAAAACAATATATGATAATTTATTGATCTCATTACTTTAACAAAACATACCTTTATTAGTTTTTGCCTTAATATAAAGTTAAAGAAAAAAACACTTTAAAATTGTCAAGTACCGTGAGAGGGAAAGAATAATTAAGATTTTGAGAGAATCAATTCACATAAAAGAGAGTTTATTATTTTGAGTTGAATGAAAAAAAAAAAAAAAACTTATGGTTGTGTTCTGTTTGGAGGAATGATTTGAGGGAGAAAGAGGAGAGGAAAATATTAGAAGGATTAGAGTATGAAGTTGGTGTTGTTTCTTTTAAGATATTTGGAGGTAATTTTAGAATGAAGTTATTGAAAGTTTGTGACTGAATGTGACATATATATTTTTTTTAATAAATAAAAGAGTTAGACTATCAAAATGTTATTATTGTTAAAAATAATATAAAATGATATATAAATGATTTATAATTATTTTATAAAATTTATTAAATGATTGAAATTGTAAAAAAATGAATAATATAATATATTTGGTATGAAAATAAATTTAATATATAAGATGAGAAAGAATTTATTTACATGAATTTTATTTTATTTTCAATATTCATTTTAAAAGTAATAAATTTTTATTATAATCGTAATATATTTTTATTTGTGTTATTAGTTTTTAATGTGTTGTTTTCATAATAAGAAAAATGGTTAAATATGTTTTTTGTCTCTTAACTTTCAGTGAATTTTGGAATTAGTCTATTTCGAAACTTTGGATTAATTTAGTCATTTATCTTTCGAAATACATTAATTTAGTCATTTTAATCAAATTTGTTAAGTTTATTTGACATTTCAAGCACGTTTCATAATAGTTTTTTACTTAACATTAAAGCAAAAATGTGTTAAACAGTATAAACAACTCAAATACAATCCTGAAATACGTACGAAAGATCAATTAAACCTAACATTGATTAGAAGGACTATAAATCCACATATTTCGAAAGATGAAAGGCTAAATTGGTTCAAAGTTTCAAAATGGACTAATTCCAAAATTTATTAAAAATTAAGGAACCAAAAACATATTTAACCCTAAGCAAAAATTAATAAATCATGTGTAACGAAATTGAGATATAAAAGAATAATTTCGTAAATTAAAGTGTTACCTTCTAATCTCATCATGCACGAAAATATTGCATTTGAAATGAATCCCCCATCATAATTCGACATCACCTTTTATCATCCAAAAACACAAGTTAATCAACATACTTATCCTCCCTTCTTATTCTACATAACCGATAAATCCTAAAAAAAAACACGATACAAAGCAATTGCTCGTACAAGTGCAATCACTTTAAATTCAACTTATAAGATCATAAATGGTTAAAGGAGCATTTGATTAAATCAGTAACCTTAATAAATTCTTTCAACGTTAAAAATTTATTGCAACATTAAAAAAAATATTTGAAAATAAAAAATTTATTGCAGCATTAAAAAGAACTCAATTATTTACATAATTGACTTTCATTGCAATTTTCTTATACTCTTCATTTTCTTTTCTTTCTATTGTTTGGAACTGAAATCTCAAATCTGTGGTATTCAGAGTTGAGGTATATCTTCTCCCTTTACCTCTTAATATTTTTCTGGTTCCCATGTCTCATATATAGTAAAATTCGATTGTGTTTACGTATAAAGTATATAGTTCGTTGAATTTTTCTTTTAGTTTTGTGATTGCAACTTTTCGTGCAGTTGTGTGTTTCATGGAAATGCCCCCAACACACACATATAGATTTAGATTGTCATTTTTATTGCTAATTTGTGCTAGAGAAAGCTTTAATCGTTAATCTCAAATTCTAAGTTTTATAAGTGATTTTAATTGTGAAAAGTAAAAACAATTCTTCTAATATTATTTCATTTGCTTGAGTTTAAAGTAGATATGGAATGTGTATTGACTTTTTCTGAAGGTGATATATGAAAATAGTTATATTATTTTTAATTAAAAATATTAAAACAATAAATTTGAGGATCTTTTTTTCATTTTATATTGTTTTATTTTCTCATTTTTACTAAATATAATATTCAGATTCACATTTTAAACTTTTAAAAATGGGTTTGTGTGGGGTTTAATAATTTTTTAATAGACAAAATTAGTGGTTTATATATATATATATATATATATATATATATTTTTTTTTTTTTCTCTCTCTTTGTGTTTAATAATTTTTGAATAGACAAAATTAGCGGTTTATATATATTTTTTTTCTCTCTTTGTGTTTTCTTCTTGTTATTTGCTAATTATTTTTGATGCAATTTGTAACATAATTTTTTTTTATCAACAATTAGTTGTATTAGTCATTTTTTTAATAATTTAACCGAAGACTGAAAAATGTTGAGCTGTTTTGTTACAAGACAAAAAGACAGTTTAAATGAGACTTTTGTAATTTGTAACTGAAAACTAATAAATGAGCACCTACCCCCACACACTCACGCAAGACATTTTACATTTGACACTATTCTTTGATTAACTTGTATCACTACTTTTTTTTTTTTTTTCCTTTTATACTTTTTTAAACTTCTCTATATGCAATGAAAATTTCAATTGTTCAAAGCAAAGTTTATATATATATATATATATATATATATATATATATATATATATATATATATA
>Ga0099822_1008324_pt1 | contig 13275 bp, 7 predicted proteins | sample CowpeawhiteBW_FD_76839 | JGI IMG/M metagenome (GOLD analysis project Ga0099822, IMG submission 76839) | Root nodule microbial communities of legume samples collected from California USA - Cow pea white BW | ecosystem: Host-associated > Plants > Roots > Nodule | place: USA: California | collected... | reverse complement strand
TAATATATAAAAAAAAAAATAAAAAATATATAAATATATAAAAAATAAAAACAAACACATAAAAAAAATATATATTTATATATATATATATATATATATATATATATATATATATATATATATATATATATATGTATGCTTGTTATGAAGTGAACCTTTAAATCTAACTTAACTTCATAAAACTAGCTTGTAAGGTGATGCTCGCACCCACCTATGTACTGTAAATTGGTTTTATCCCTAGTCGATATAAGACTTCCAACATATCTTCTCACGTCGATGCATATAGGTTCCGATAGCAGATAAAACAATAAACCCAAAAAATAACAAATTTTGTTAGGATAGACTCTATGATAGAGTGTTAAGAAGTAAACTTTAAGCCTAACTCGATCTCATAAAATTGACTTGTAAGGTAAGGTTTGCACTCACTGATATACTGGAAATCAACATTTTCTCTAGTCGATTTGGGACTTCCAACTGTTATATAATTCAAATGGTATTTTTCAACATTATAAGTTAATGGAGAATTCTATTTTAAATTTTTAAAATGTAAAGAAGGAGGTTTATAGACATCAACAAATGTAACACCCAGGATTAATAGAAATTCTAAACTAATTTAAAGCATCCATTAATTTGGTATTAAGCATAATATCACATCATAAGTAATGCTCCATGTATTATAACATTCCTTAAAATATACCTAACATAGTTCTTCAAAATATAAAAATTATCAAAAGAAAGATGAATGTTATACAACATGAAATAAGTTATACATAAGTAGTTGTCCATATATACACTACTCTAGGGCTAGATCACTACTAGGTTCCTCACTTGTATTATTATATACTCTTGTGTAACACATAATCATACTAGAAAGAAATATAATCATATACCAGGGTAAGGTAGTATATTTAAAAAGGAAAGACTTATAATTTAATCAAATGATTAAAAACAAACAGTCACATACAACAACTTCATTCAATCATATACCATTATCTAGACAAACTATAACAACTACTTTCGGAAGATTTCATGTATTGAATTAGACATTAGATATTTTGCACCTATCATAAGGATCCTAATAGATTTTGGTTTATAATACCATGATAATAAAATATGAATTGATATAGACAAGTTTATTCTACTATTATTAGTATAATTTTAAGATAATTATTATAATAATTGATCATGCATAATAACTTGCAATTAAAGGAAAAATAATTTTTGTATGCATAGTTTACTACTTGTAGTAAAAAATAAATTGTATATTTAATTTATAAAAATCAAATTTGATACTTTATTTAATAAATTTAGGTATAGTTTTATTTAAATTAATTTATATGTTATGCTTTCTCATTAATATTTTTCAAGATTAAATTGTTAATTTTGGATATGAGTAGCAAACCATCTCAATTTGGTTTGATCTCTTATCATAAATAAAGAATGATGCGCTGGGTTACTATGACAAAGTGGGTTGAAAATCTTAGTCTAACCTATTAAAAAGGATGGATTAATGGGTTAGTAGATTGACAGATTGGTGGATTTGTCCACTAGTATTTTGTATTTGTTTTTAAATTTTGTTATAATATATATATATATATATATATATATATATATCACATTTAATCAAATAAATATTTTTTAAGTGTTTAATTGATTAATGAATATCTCTATTATGATAAGTTAAAATAATTATTACCTTTAATGTTATATTACTTTGTTATGATTAATAATTTGAACTTAATTTGTAAGTATTAATGAGTTGTAGTTCTATTGATATTTGCATCTTTTCAATAATATAATATAAATAAGTTAATTACTTAAATTATTTGTTATTTTAATTTTTAATTGTAAAAGAAGGGTAGGTGGATCTGCCCATCCTATACTACCTTTGGCCCATCATTATGGTGAGCTAGACCGAAAAACATACTGTCAAATTGAAAATTATATATCCATACAACGAACATTGTGTTCCTCAAAACATTATAATATTTCATACATTCCATAACTAAAGGAAACAAAAATTACTCTAACTCTATCACATGCCACTTGCAATATCGTATGCTCTCATATCAAGTATGATCGTAAAGTTTATATCACACATAAAAGGGTGAGTTAATTATGTAAACAAATGTGTAACATGCTATATCATATGATATAAAATATACATTTATTAGTCACCCATCACATTCTCACTCTATACCCCAAAAAATTACACATAAATCATTTATATCCAAGAATACAGGAATATTGAATTGTTTCTTAATGATTCATAGTAATTTGTCACACTTAACACTTTCTAGAGCACTTGTATTAAGAATGTCTTTCTAAAAAAATAACATTACTTAAAAACATATTGGAAATCTCAAAAAAGAACATCTACTTTAAAAAGAAAGGGTTTAAATAGAACTTTAAAATTGCCTTGAAATTTGTTTCCAATATGACCTATTAGATGCTTATAAGGATTCCTCTAATTGTTTTATAAATGAGTGTAAAAACTTTCTAAAATGTTTAAAGACAACCAAGAGAATATAAGTATGTGTAACAGAAACCAATAATGAACAATTTGTTTTTATACTATTTGACCCCAACCTAGGCTATATGTAGTTCTCCGATACCAAATGCAAAGTTGATTTGTTCACCAAGTATAATTTTCTTCACATTGAGAAGCATTTGAAGTGCAAAAGATTGGTGTGAAGGAGAATCCAATTTATGTCACCAAGCCTATTATTATGAGAAAGTTCATGTAGTGTTTGGAGTTGTTCAATGTTGATATTGCTTATAGCAATTGTCTCATAATATTAATCTAGAAGAAGACTCAAAGTCAAGGAAGAGAATAGGTGACTTTTCCTTATCTTTCTTCATCTAGTTGGTTGTCTAATGAAGGTGTCTAGTTGATGGTCATACTATTTTATTTTATTAACATAATAGTTTAATCAATTAAAAGAATTTCACATTGTAGTGACTTTAATATAATAAAATAAATTTTACTAAACTAAAGTTGTTTTACAAGGTATCATATAAGAGTTATCTTAATATATCTTTGTATAATGAATTTTGAAGAAGACATTATCAACCATTTCAAAACTAAACATTTAGCATACACATCATATATAACAAAACAAACATAAACTACCTCTGAAGGATTTTTATGTATTAAGCGAAACGTTAGAATTGTTCCTTACCATAAGGATCCCAATAGATTTTGGCTCATCAAACCATGGATCTACCTAGCCTTCCTCTATGCAAGGTTAGTTAACCTATGAAAGCCAGAAAAGGTCCCTTCATAACCAATTCTTGTCGTAGGAATCTCCATCGACTTTCACTATAACTAGATATCTTACTTTATGTGAGTTGGGATACCTAACAGAGTTTGGATAATCTCCTTCCAAGCCCTTACTCAATACACCTAACACAAGAGTGGAATGTTTTCTCCCTTGAAATCCATTACACATTCATCACATTCCAATTTCATATCATCATCTCATTCAACATTTAAACATCACTAACATTCGCATATAATCTTAAATAATCACATCATGTCATACATAGGTATTTCACCTAAATCCAAACTCATCTTATAACATAATTCACCTATTCTTTATTTCAAATTACATGTTAATAATTCATCATTCATTTTCTATTACATTGGCATAACATTCAATTACAATATTTTTATCAAGTACAATATTTTTATCAAGTACATCAAAATGTGAAAATCATTTCTCTATCTATATACCTCTTATTGACAATCCCAACTGTAAAAATGAATAATCATAAGTCAAGAACCATCTATCAAAATTTCAATCTGATCGAGTGGTTAACAAAGCAGGAATCAAAATTTTACCGAGACATTCCAAGACCCAAAACAGGATGGCACCCAACGTCCTTAACCTAGTGCCCAACGCCATATCTCCTGGTGCTCCTGGATTTTAAAACGCGAGTTGCGCCTGGCGGTCCCTTGGTAGCGCCTAGCACCAACAAGTCAGTGAACTCACTAGTTTTGTTGCACCCAATGATATTAATTTTTTGCTCAATGCCAACAAAGTCAATGGCCACTGTCTGAGTGGCGCCCAGTGGGACTGCATGGACGTCGACGCTGCACCAGAAAGTTGTGATTTTCCTATGAGTTTTAATTGATAAATTTGACTCTTCTTGAGCTATTCTCCACTAAATACAACTTATAAGATTATAGTTTAAACTTTCTTTAGCTTAAGAAGCCCCAATTCCATATTCAATTTCACCAATTCACATAACAACAATTTCATTAATTCCCCAATTAAATTCACAATCTAAATTAAACAGTGCATACCACACATCAAAATTCCAATTCATAAGTAGCCAAAATTCCACATCAAATACAATCACTTTTAAATAGTTAACTTTTCTTACTTAGTTAAAGGCACAAAACAGTTCATCTGGCTCTAAGCATCCCTAACCACAAAGATAGACAATATCTACACAAAGAAGATCTAGATCAAAGGTCTGATCATACTCTTAGGATCCTACTTGAACAAAGATTAGTCAAGAGCTCCTAAACCATACATGCAACCCAAAACCAAACTACTCTAAAATGAGTAAAAGAAGAACTTAATTTGTTCAACAAAGCAATTGGATAGAAGTGTAGGTCTCTTTGCCAAGAGACTTAATACACTTCATTCTTCAAAAGGGCGAGTACAAAGTTAAAAATTGTATAGAAAAGAAAAGACAAAGAAAAGAATGTATTCTTCTTTTAAAGAGATGGTAACTCTTATAAAATGAACTCTATTTTTATTTATTTCTTTATATATATATTAAAACTTTTTAATAATAAAATAATCAAATATATTTTAATCTCAGTTAAAGAATTTCTAAAATTTTATATGTATTTTCACTCATTTTAAAAAGAAATCAAAACTGATTTCTTATTTTTAGAATTGTTAAAATAAGCTATGAAGAAAAAATATTTGACACCCAAATACTCAAAATCATTTTGAAAAGAAAAATCAATCTTCAATTCAATTCAATGCGTAATCTCGTCACTATTATATTTTTTTTTTGTCAAAATAATTTTTATGGACAATACTACTTTTATGAAATGTAATATCTATATTATCTTCGATTCATTTTTTTTATTCGAGTTCAATGTGAACAAACATGTAATAATTCTCTATCCTTTTTAATAGTAATAAATAAATAACTTAATTGAATACCTATGTGTATAACATATATTGAAATTAATAATCGATTAACAGAAAAAAAAAATATCATTAAAAGATTAAAACTAAAACTTTTTTTTGAAAAACTAAGAACTTAAGTGGGGGCCAAGAAGAGGCCATACACTTCCATGATCAAGAAGGTGAATAAAAACTTGATCTCTCTTAAAAATGATGGGAAGAAAAGAGCCATAGAATGGGTAGAGGTCCCCAAGAAGCCACGGTCTATGCAGCATCCCCAGCTACTACGCAGTAGTGTAAGGCTTGCATGTCCAATTACCTACTTCCAAGTCAAATAAGATGGTTGTTGGAATACATTAAAAAATATGGTGGGTGGGTAGGTAGCTACAATCTTTAGTCTTCATAAATTCCAGTTCCTACAAATAAGTCACTTTCTGTGAGGCACTGGGAAAACAAAGATGGAAAGAGAAAATGGAAACAAGCTCAAAATACTTTGTCTCCATGGATTCAGAACCAGTGGCAGTTTTCTTAAAAAGCAGATCAGCAAATGGGATCCTTCTCTATTCACTCAATTTCACATGGTAATGAATAGGTTTTACTTTTACTTTGCTAATGTTCAAGTGTATTCATCAAACACTTTTAACATTAAGCCCTTGTTGGATATTTCAAACTCTTCCTTTGTTGATGATGGTGGTGATCAGCTCTTATACCCAATAATTGCTAACTATAATGTGAATGCCACAGGAATTCCCAGATGGTAAATTCCCTGCTGGAGGGAAGTCTGACATAGAAGGAATATTTCCTCCACCTTACTATGAGTGGTTTCAATTTGAAAAGGTAGAAATACTTGATCTTTAAGATTTGGTGGATCATGTGGTGATGAATTTGTCAAACTTCACTTGCCTTGGTTTTACTGGAAATTACTGAACATATACATACACAAATCTTGCCCAGGACTTCACGGTGTACTTTAACTTGGACGAATGTATCTCCTACTTATGCGAATACATTACAGCCAATGGTCCCTTCCATGGCTTCCTTGGCTTCTCACAGGTAAACGTTCATGATTGCTCCAAGATTCAATCCCTTCTGGATTTTGCAGATGTATATTACTGTCAGAAAAATTCCTGATTTATGATACACACAATCTATCTCTATAATTCAGCATCAGCGATCCTATGCAAGAAATACAAAATGTTCAGCTAGCCTATTATCCTAATTATGGAATAAAATATGTACGAGAAATTATCACATCCCTGATAATTATGGAATGTTATGAATTCTCTGCTGGAGAATATTATCCTGAGCAAATTCATTCTTATATATTGACTCTGGCATTACTTGAGCATACTTTAGGAGATTCTGAGTTACTATCATGTATAAACTACTACTAAACTCAGCTTTCTCCCTTCTTTATGTAAATCAGGGCGCAACCCTTTGTGCACTTTTGCTTGGTTACCAGGCACAGGCAAGTAAAACACTACTACAATTTGATCTGTGATTTAATTTGAACCACAAAAATCTGACCAGTGAGCACGAAATTAACAGGGAAAAGTGTTAAAAGAGCATCCACCCATAAATTTTTTTATATCAATATCAGGAAGCAAATTCAGAGATCCCAGCATATGTGATGTTGCCTATAAAGATCCCATCAAAGCTAAATCTGTTCATTTCATTGGGGACAAAGATTGGCTAAAAGTGCCTGGTGAGGATCTCGCATCTGCATTTGACAAACCCCTAATACTGAGGCACCCCCAGGGTCACACTGTCCCACGATTGGGTAGGTCATCGATCTTCTCTCCGCGTTTATTGGTTATGCTTTTTACTCTAGAAACTGAACTTTCCATGTCTTATCGCAAACAGATGAAGTGACTACCAATCAATTAAGAAACTGGATTAACGAAGAAGTCCTATGCCAGCAAAAAGTTGGTGTCTCAGTTATTGATAATGGAAAAGATCATGAAAAAGAAGTCAGTAGTACCAATCCAAACAAAGGTGAAAATGGTGTATGAATAAACAAGGGTTCTGGAGATCAGGATTTCCAAGGGAAAGCACATGAATTTGTTATAAATAATGTATTATTAGGTGATTCATATGGACCTGTTTGCTGTTGTCTTGCATTTAATAATGTTATTATGTATGATTGGTGATTCGTATGTACCTGTTTTGTGTTCTTGATAATTAATATTGTACTATGTATGACAATTGATTCAGGTTGTCTTAATATTTAACATTTTACTACGTACGACTGGTTGATCTTTAATGACTAAAAAGAGGGGGAGACCTTAATGTACTGCTCAGATATATTCAGCAAAAAAATAAAATTAGACTAATTCCCCTTGAATCAATCATGAATGTTTCAAACAATTATATTTTATAAAATAGAACATGAATCACAAGTTGGGTCTCGATTTGATTCCACTATTGGTGCAATACATCCCTAACTCTCCACAATAGCTACATAAATTCACATGACAAAACTGCAAGCTGGGACAACAAAACAGAACTCTCCCGACATACACCACCGTTTAACCAACTCTGTTGCTGATAGTTTGATAAAGAGATTTAAGTTGTGTGTTCCATTTGTCTACGGCGGTATACTTCTTCATTCCTTTCGACCTGAACATTCATTTTTAATGTTAATAAAAATGTTTTATACTGACAAAATTAAGAATAAACTAAATACATTATTAGAAAGAAATCAAACATAAAAACTAACCTATCAGAGCGTTCTAAGAGCCGGTTGACTTGATCAATGTGTCCTTGAATTCTGTTATCCAAGATAAGCGATACCAGTAGCTGCTCGACATCATTCTCAGGCACATTAAGTTCCTGCAAATTAACAGGTTTTGTTGCATAAAATCTATTAGACTAACGGTAACTTAAGTCCCTCGTAAATCAACTCGACAAATAAGTGGAGAGAGATAGTAGAGGAAGAATCCACAGAATAATCAGAGACTGGATGGAATAGTTTGTCAGCATTTACTGACTACTTTTTATAGAAAAAGTGTATCTGACTCTTCAGTTTCCTGTGTAGTGTGAGTACATACCTTAGATATAAACGGGATCCTGATCCTCGTATATGGTTTGATGAGCTTCAGCAAGACTTGAGTTCTGATATTCTTTAGCAGATCCTCAATGTAATTTCTGATAAATGGGTCATCCATGATGGTTCGTCTGTTACTCTGGAAAGAAAATTAACCAATATCAAATTCCAACAAATTTTTCATAAATACTAAGTAACATTGAAGATCAAATTAGTGTAGCCAATTCTCATGCAAGACTCAATAAAAATACCTTTAAGATTTTCTCAAATTCCAATATTTCATTCCGCTGATAAGCTGCTATCAAATTTGTCATTGCCAAAATTTCAGGGTCATTCTTGTATCTGCAATATGAGAGTGAAAACAGAAAGAAAGCCGGGAATTGGATCAGAGAATGGGAAAAATGAGCAAGTACAGGGATAAAAAAAGAGAGTAAATTATACTCTTTTCCCAAGAGAGTTGCTTAAATTACACCCCTCCCCCCTCTTATTTTAAATTAGGCATACATACAGTCCCATCCCCTAGGAGAGGAATATAAGTTACACTTCAATTCTTTTCCATACAGACAAATCACTAACAGAGGTGAATAGTGATGAAAGTGTCGCCCAATGATATCATAGCTTTCTCTTCAACTTTCAGTGTCACAAAAACGAATTTTAAATACCTTTATGTGATCAGCTTCAAAATTTCATCCAAAAATATTTATATCATCTTCGAAGGTCACATAATTGAGAAAAGTTATTCAAAATCAGCTACTAATCAATGTTGAGTATCACCAGATAAGAAACAGAAATCGCGAAAATACTCATTTACACTAAAATGATTTAAATGTAACACATAGATAGACCTTTAATAGGAGGGATGTGTATGTTCTAAATATGAGAGAAGGAAATGTAATTTAAGCACCTCTCATGGAAAGACATAGCTACTCATATAAATAAACTGATTAATTAAAAACAAAGGACTTACGGTTTAGCCTCCTGCCCATCAAAAGGGTTTACTTCAGACTCCATCAACATGTTGGCAAGAACAAGGTATCTGCCATGTAATAGCAATTAGGACCAAGTTAAATACAAAAAGAAATGTTGTTTGAATGGCTTATTTTGAAGTAGTCAGCCATAAATGCTTCGGACAATGTCAGAAAAATTACTGCCAAAAGTGATGGTTCAGAGTTAAATGGATTTTTTTTTCTAATTGACATTTATACAGAAACATCTTTTTCAATTTGTTTAAAACTTAACTAAATTAAAAATTTAAATATGCTTACTTCAAGCATTGGATACGCCTCTGATTCCCAGCTTCATCATAATTCTTAAAAGCTTCAAAAAAATCCGTAGCTGCTTCAGCCCACTGTCGCTCTGCCATATGCATTTTCCCCCCACATTCATGGATTATTCCCATTATCCGCGGATGGGGAATTGCTGACTTAATAGTGAGTGCTTTCTGGTACAGTTGCTGCATTTAATACAAAGGAGAGTGGTAAATAGTGGTAAAGAACTTCCTTTAGCATAAGAATTGTTTAGAAGGATGCTCCAAATCACACCAACTAGTTTTAGAGTGCATGATTTTCTGGGTCTTTGAAAAAAAAAAAGAAAAGATAACTACTTTCTTATAATTTATTTTGCTTGATGAACTTCTATAATAGAAAGCTGATTCACTAAATGTTCCTCCATCAACCTTTGGTTCAACTATTTCTCCATAAAGACCACTTTCACTAACATAACATCAACTCCCAATAACAAATGTCTCGGTACAGCATAGCTTGTGCATGCTTGGTTTCAGTTGGAAAATCTCCCAACTATGCTTGGCCAAAAACTCCATCTCTTGTAACTATTTCCCCAAACCGAGATTAAATTGGAAAAAAAATTGATTCTTACAGAATAACAGAAACAAAAAGATGCTATTTGAGAAATTGAGCTCACCCCATAAGAAGCAAGAAAGGTCTTGTAATAATTAAATGTTAAATTGCAGGAAAGAGTGATAATAGATTGAAAAGGCACATTATTACTATTATGCATGTAACAGAATAATAACTTATTATCTACAACAAATGCTGACCTTGAGCTTTTTGTTGTTCTTGGTCTCTGTGTACATTTGAATTTCTATTGCATAAACCTCCAAAAGTTGGGTTCCTTTCTTATGGTCATCCGAGCCATCTTCCCTTTGACAAGATTTGTGAAGTTCTTTCAAGATCTGACAGTTTCAACAAAATCAATAAATTACTCAACTACTGGACACCAATACGTAAACAAACATTAGAATTGAGTTGGACAAAGGCTACATCATTGTACAAAATAATAATACATTACCTTACTCATCCGTCCATATTCCCCAATATCAAAGAAGATCTTACAAAGCTTAAGATTTGTTTTAAACCATAATCTCTGCGAATAACATAAAAATAAAATAAAATAAAAAAACATAAGGCTGCATTAATGAAAAATACCACTGGCCAAAGATAAAGTCTAAATGTATTGACCTCATTCTTTGCTTCTTCAAGGGCTTTCAAAGTTGTCTGGTAGAACTCCTGCAGAAGGCCAAAGTTCTGGCTAGCTGAACCTGAGACATAGTCCATAATGCTGTTTATGCATTTTTCACTGTAGTTACGAGTCACTGCTGACTTAATGTAAGTCAACATCTCCCTGTAGGCTTCCATCATCTCTTTATACCTTCCAAGTCTATAATAGAGCTTCACAGTTTGCTTTAGAGCTTTAAATCCCCTGGTAAAGTGTAAGATAAAATATGAAACGTGATACATGATGGTTTATTATCATTGTGGAATAATTGTAATACATGATGTTAAAGAGCACTACATAAATGAGAACAGGAATCAAGAGAAGGAATTCGTGAAACAAACACAATACTTGTATTTATTAAAGATAATCTAGCTTGACCGAATGAAAAGGAAAGAGAATCGTTACTTATTCAAATAAAAAGAACAGTCACAGATCGTGGAATTAATAATGATACAAGAAAGGATGCAGCACACACAATCGTATGACCATTTAAGCTCTTCAACTCCAAAACATATATCGTTTTTATTATATACCTTCTTTTATTATACAGCACAGGGAATAAAATTCTTACCATTCTGCCTTTTCTTGTTCCATGCGCACAACCTCTGCAAAACCAGCAAGTGCACCTTCTGGATCAGTTTCAACCAAACCTGCATACAAACCAAATAGCATCCTCAGAAGTCAGTACAAAAATTGGATCAACCACCCCTGGGCCACAAATTATGAAAAAAAAAATTCTTTACAAATATAGGAGAGACATTTAAACAATAGAAAGTATTTGAATGACTCCTTTTGTTAATAATTTCAACAAGGAAGAATCGCAGCATGGTTAAATCAATACCAAAAACAAAAATGAACTAACTTTGACTTTTGGAAGAAATACCAAGCAACAGAACACTGATTTGAAGTGAACAAAGTAGTTTAAAAGTTACAGCACGATCTAATTTCTAGAAATTTATCTAGAATCCCAAAAAGAAACCAATATTCCCAAACCATAAATGCTAGGAATTATTTTTTGTTTCTTATAAACAAAGAGAAGCAAATATAGAAATAGTTGTTAGAAATACCTTTTGAATTGTAATACTGATTCTCAATATCTACATCTTGCTCCTCTTGCTCCTCATCTGAGTACTCAAAACCATAGTCCTCCATATCAGCATCTACAGAATATCAGAAGCAAAAATGAAACCAACAATCAGGATACGTCAAAGAAGCACGACTACAAAACCTTCTCCAGTAAATAACACCCATCTAGCAGGCCTCAGGGATTATCCTTCCTTTTATAATCGGCGAGTTTCAAATAATGAAATTTGCCGTATAAATGCTTACACATATCACTTCACAAAAGTTAGGGACGGAGGGGAGTGGGACTAAAGGCATGCATGGAGATTGAATCCAAATCATAAAGATTCCACGAGTTAAATCAGTTGGCAACTTTCCAACACCAGCCACTCTTCTATCCGAGCTTGGAAGAATCCGCACAGAGTTTAGCAACAGAGAGAAACATATGGGAAAAGTCAAACCAAGTTTGATAAGGCCTTTTAGTTGTTTCTTCGAGGAAGCATGTTGAGGAATTAACCAAAAGCCAATAGTCAATTGCATTATCTCCTAATAAAACCCTCAAGAACATTAAAACAATAAAATCATCAGAAAACCCTGTTTAACACAAATCTTCAGAGTCGTTCAGGGATTCTCATAGATTGCCCTCGACATTGATTCGTGTTGCCAGCCACGCCGAAATGGATGACACCAACAAAACGTTATCGATTGCGGGCTTCTCAAACTCAACCTAGGGTTACAGACTTTGTGCTCAATTGCACTACAACGAAGTAAAATCCTACGAAACCCCCGAAGTTGCGATCTAGATCTTTCCGTAGCATAAATGACGAATACAAACGAATCGCGATTCAAATTTCAAGGCTCTTCAAGTCAAAAATAAAAGCAACAAATAAACGAACCGATTTACCAAACGAAAAATAAACTATAAGAGAAAGATTAATGCGAGGGCGCGAAACGTTAAGTGTTGGGGAGAATGGATTAAAAGAAAACGCACCCGAAGCCATGGTGTATGAAATCGACTGAATTTGAGGATCCGAGTTAGGTTTTAAGGTCGGAAGCGGTGAGTCAGAGACTCCGAGTTGCAATATGAGCTGAGAGTGAGAATCCGGTGAGTGAAGCGAAGGAGAGTAACGGGTTTGAGTAGCGTTTCAGCCTCTTGCGCTATAAAAGGCTTAGTTACCATTCCTTTCAAAACCCACCATTTTACAATTTTAATAAATTCCTATATTCAGTAGTTTAAGATGGCAACGGGGCGGGTACGGGTATCATGATCTCATCCTCATCCCCATAATAAAAATTCATCTCCATCCCCAAACCCAACGGGTATACAACTTTTGACCCATCCCCATCCCCACCTGGTAACGGGTATTTTCTTATACTCATACCCATTTTTTTATTGTTTCATATATCAATTAAATATTTTTTATAAAAAAAATTTAAAAATCACACCAACGGAATCATGATACTATCAAAATATTCAATATTAAAATAACATACTCTTTT
>Ga0099822_1008323_pt1 | contig 13275 bp, 6 predicted proteins | sample CowpeawhiteBW_FD_76839 | JGI IMG/M metagenome (GOLD analysis project Ga0099822, IMG submission 76839) | Root nodule microbial communities of legume samples collected from California USA - Cow pea white BW | ecosystem: Host-associated > Plants > Roots > Nodule | place: USA: California | collected... | reverse complement strand
TTCATTAATTATTTTAACGATGTTAGAGAAAAATGACCAAATTAAATAAAATTAACGAATATTAAAAACAAATTAAAAAAAAAAAACAAAAGTATGAATACAATCAAAAAAAAAAAAAAAAAAAATAATTAAAATAATAAAATAGTAAAATATAATATATATATATATATATATATATATATATATATATATATTAGTATTTGGGGTGTGTGGGTAATAATGGGTACAGAAAAGAACAAGTACTAGTGTGTCATAGAGAGACAGGGATGAATATGATATGAAAAAAATGTGAAGCGAAGAAGATGAAGAAGAAGGGAAAGAAACATAGAGATTAAAGAAAAAAAAAGCGCCGAAAGCTGCTAAGGTTTCTTCCTCTTCTTTGGGTTCAGTTCGGTCAAAGACAGAAACAGCGAGGCCAGAACGATTACAACACTTTTCTATGTGTCTTCTTGGGAAAATACACTATCCTCACTGTGCATACTTATAACCTTCACCGTGTAAACTAGTAACATGTTTTTTATACACACACATAAATATATAAATAATTACAACTGATTTTCAAAAGTTCCTTTTATTGAAAAATATTTTTTTTCTTTTGTATTTTGATATAAGATATGTCAAGAGAAGTTCTGATTTTTTGATTGTTTTCTTTTTATTCTTTTATTAAGTCTTCAGAATAATGATACAAGTATGTTCAAAAATTAGTTAACATATTTTAAAGAGTTAGATACGATTATAATTAAACCCAAAATTAAATTTTGTTTCTCTTAAATTTTTATATATTTAGATTTCAAATTTTAAAAATAAATAAATATACTTTTTTTAATATAATGATGTTGGATTTTTTTTTTACATATAACATGAGTTTTAACATATCAAACGGTATAAGCAGGAACATCATTTGAGAATGTTAAAATAATTTAATGTAATTAAATTATGTGGACTATATACATTTAATTTAAAAATTTGAAGATTAAACTATATTAAAGTTTTGGTGAAAAAAATTACAATTTTATGAACTAAAAGCAATAGAAAATTATATCACTCAACGGTAGAAGTTAAGATGGATGATGAATAAAGACAAAATTAGAGTATGAATAGAAATATATTTTGTTTTAAAAAATATAATTAATGAACTTTGTATATGTAGTTATGTTATCTATATTGAGAGTTAAAATTGAAATTAGTTTTTTATTTAAAATTTTAGTCTAGTAGTCTCTTAATTTTAGAAATGTGTGGATTTAGTCATTTTAATAAATTTTATTAAGTTCATTTGACATTTCAAACATATTTATCAAAGAGAGAATGTATTACATAGTGTAAATAACTCAAATATTATCCTGAGACATGTTTGAAATGTTAAATGAAATTAAACAAATTTTATTAAAATAACTACATTCAGATATTTTTAAAATTTTAAAACTAAATTAGGTTAAAATTTTGAAAAAAAAAACAAATTCTAATTTTCACTTAAAATTAAAAGATGAAAAATATATTTAATCTTTGTTAAGAAAATAAAAGATATACTTTTGGTAAAGAAGTTTCCAATAGGTGTTAATTAATGAAAATGATTTGATATAGATAAGATTTCCAACATGATGCTTAGATAAAATGTGATCAAGAAATAAAAGAGAATGTTTAGACAACTATAATAATTAAATAAAATGTTGAAGTTTAGTTTATCTTAAACAAGTACAAAATAAATGTGAAAGGATATGATATTGGAATTAATTGTGTGTTGATTGCACTTTATGACTAAAACTTGTTGGAGAGGGTTTTGGAAAGGAAAATTCAAAGTGAAAGGTCAATGGTCTTTGTTTGTTGAACTTTCCTTTTTCTTCATTTTCAATATTTTCTGTACTTACTCTTTCAACCGACCATGCTTCTTTCTAAATTATTTGATGCCAATTATTAAATCATTATTTGTGTCAAAGTTTGACTCATTTTTTGTCACAAATATTCCATTCCCTTACTAACATGTAGGCAAAATTGAAATTAATTCAAGTTTTTTATTTGGTAATAAATTTATTAAACTTGTTTGTATATTATTCTTTTCTATACTGCATAGCCACAACACTTTCAAGTATAGAAATTAAAATTTAGATACTGAATTAAAATTTAGATACTGGATTGGATTTTTAGTATTCCATTTCTAAATACATTAATTCTGATAATTTAAAATAAACAATTTTTTTAATACATCAAAATCGATATATTATAAAAACACAATAACCATATAACACAAACAAAGAAAAAACAATATATAAACTCCGTTAATTAATTTATCTAAAGGAAAATTTGTATACTTCAACTAACTATTTATATAGTTAGAAATCAGTAAAAAAAAAATTCACTTGTTATGCTTTAATTTTCTTTTCTTTTTATCTATTTTTAAAATTTTCTTGTTCCTCTTCTGAATAACATGTTTACAAATGTTTCCTCAATGTTGAAGACTGATATATTCTATTCAATTTGTTAAAAGGTTGACCAAATTTGTCTTTTGACCAATCTAGATCATATTTGAATATCACTTGTACATAATCATAATGTTTTTGTGCAAATTATTTTACACCTACCAACTTTTTTTTATTAACTATACCAATACATATAATGAAGGACTATTATGAGTTTATTCTTCACTTTCAAGTAAAACATAGATAATTAACAACTACTGAATAAGTCACAAAGTAATATGAAATGGTAACTAGTGCATGTTTGATAAGTTTTCGATACATGTTTAGCTACATTTCTAACAAATAATTTTTGAAAATAAAAATAATAAGAAAATTATAAAATGTTTTTTATGGTAAAATATATAAATAAGAAAAATTATATTATAAAAAACTTTACAAATTAAATTTATACATTAACTATTTTTGAAAAAAAAACATATTTTTTCTTAGTTTTTTTAAAAATATTTATACAAAAATTTATCCAATATATATGAATATATAAAATATTCATTTTTTTATCTTTTTAATATAAAGAGATTCCCCACTCAAACAAAAACTTTAATTCACCATTCGACATAAACTTTTGATTTAGAGTGTTATAAAATATATTGTATAATGCATTTGTAATTTTCTTGAATTCAAATATATTAAATGTGAATTGTTTTAATTTCATGTTGTTTAATTTTTAAAAGGATTTAAATATTTTTAAATATTTAGATAAGATATTTTAAGTATAGTGAATTTAACTTGATATATTTGCTTAAGGTATTATTATCAAATAATTCTCCTTGTAAGGTAAATTGAAATACATTTTTTTTCTTTTGCAAACATGATAAAAATTTATTACTATAAAATTCATGTAAACAGATACTATTAACCTCCATAAAAATATTTCATTGATCTTGGTAAAAAATAAAAAAAAAAAAAAACTTTGGCATCGACGTATAAATATCTCAATAATATTAATTAGATTTTTTCTTTTATCAAAATGATTAAAAAAATCTTAACTTACATTCTAAAGAAATAGTTTTATTATGCTAAAAAAATTATATCGCGTGTTAGAAAAGAAATATGTGTATTAAAAAATATTTAAATACAATATCTACAATTTTTGTGGTCATTTAAAATTTTCAAATGTTACGATTCAAATAAAGATAATTAACATGATTTCATATTTTAAAAGTTATTCAAAATGGGTTATAGTTAAAGAAGCAAATTAAGATACTACCCGTACAAAATAGAAAATAGTTCATAAGAATCAAATTTTTAAGTATTAAATATGATTTTGGTCCCTTAATTCTTAATTTTTAGTGAATTATGGAATCAGTCTATTTTAAAATTTTAGACCAATTTAGTCTTTTATTTTTTGAAATACGTAGATTTAGTCATTTTAATCAAATTTTGTTAAGTTTATTTGACATTTCAAGCGCGTTTCATAATAGTATTTAACTTAACATTAAAGCAAAAATGTGTCAAACAATATAAATAACTCAAATACAATCCTAAAATGCATACGAAACATCAAATCAACCTAACAAAATTTGATTGTAAAGATTAAATTCATGTATTTCGAAAGATGAAGGACTAAATTGGTCAAAAGTTTTGAAACAGACTAATTCCAAAATTTATTGAAAGTTAAGGAACCAAAAACATATTTAACCCAATCTTTAATTAGTTGTATTTTCTTACTATTTGTATTTACTTTTAATTTCTATTTAAATGTGATTGTAATATAATGAATTATGATTAGGAGTGTCAAAGTGAGTCGACAAAATTCACATCGGTTGACTCACTACGAACTTAGTTAAGAATGAGTTAACCTAACCATTTATTTTTGTGGTAAAAAAATTTGTAACCTGACTTGAGCCAGATTAGTAGGTTAGTTAGTTGATCAACTTAAAGATATTTTGTTCTTTCAAATTATTTTATATCTTTATTATAGTACAATTAAAGTGGACTGACTCAACTGATTATTTTATAGCAGTACAATCAAAGCGTTTACTATTTTACCTAAACTTCTTAAAAACAGTAAAAAAAGTAATAAAAAGTTGTTGTTAGTGAGTTATGTGTCAACTCACCTTAGGAAGCATGTAGTTTAACATTGCAAAAATTACATAGCATCAATGAAAGCAAAGTTTGGAGTCCAACCTCATGGTCTTTACACTCCTTTACGCATCCCTTCCATGCCTTGGGTTGACATCTCCTTGGACTTTGTTTTAGGGCTCTCGAGGACAATAAAGGGTAGGGATTCTATCTTTGTGGTTGTGGATAGGTTTTCAAAAATGGCTCATTTCATACCATGCCACAAAGTTGATGATGCAACTTACATTGCAAATCTCTTCTTTAAGAAAGTTGTAAGACTACATAGCATTCTTGGAACCATTGTGAGTGATAGAGACACAAAGTTCTTAAGCCATTTTTGGAGGACATTGTGGGGAAAGCTTGAAACCAAACTTATTTTTTCCTACTTGTCACCCCCAAGATGATGGCCAAAGCGAGGTGATGAATAGAACTTTGGGACAAATGTTGAGGTGCATGATAGTCCAAAACATTAGGAAGTGAGAGGTACTTCTTCCTCACATAGAGTTTGCATACAATAGGGTAGTGCACTCCACTACTTCCCACTTTCCTTTTGAAGTTGTTTATGGGTTAAATCCCTTAACCCCCTTAGATCTTCTTCCTCTCCCCACTCATGAGGCATGGACTTGCCAAGATGGGGAAACCAAAGTTAAGATGATCCAAGACTTACATGCGCAAGTTAAAGAAACTATTGAGAAAAAGGTTAAGAAACATCAAGAGGATGGAAATAAAGGGAGAAAGGAAGTCATCTTCAAGGAGGGAGATTGAGTTTGACTTCACTTGAGGAAGGAAAGGTTCCCCCTACTCAAAGGAAGTCCAAGCTTCTCCCGAGAGGGGATGACCCTTTCCAAGTCATTAGGAAGATCAATAACAATGCCTATGAGTTAGACTTACCCTAAAGCTATAACATAAGTGATTCATTTAATGTGTGTGATCTTTCACCTTTTGACGTAGGGTATAAGAATTTGTGGTTGAATTCTCTCTAAGAAGGAGAGGATGATAAAGGCTGGACCACACAAGTTTCCATGGAAGCTCCCCCAATAAGGATTACAAGAAGCATGACTAGAGTGGAGACTTCCAGTCCTTCATCCCTATCTTTATTTTCTATCTCCTTATTATGATTTTCCTAAGTTGACCTTTAACTAGGTTTAACTTGTTCATTAAAGTTGACTTGACTTAAGTCAACATCCTAATCTATCTTTAATTGTTTTGTAGGGTAATTAGGAGTAAGGAGCATGGCTAGGTGGCACAACATGAGTGGAGGGAATGGATGAGGTGGAGCCTAGGTGGAGGAGAGAGGAAAGTAAAAGCATAAAGCAAAAAGCAAAAACACCTTTGTACCTTTTGTCTCATTTGACCTAAAGCTCCTTTTGGACTTATTAGAAGACCACCTTGTCTCCTTTTTGGACTCTGGCCAAGAATCATCATAAGAGAGCACACTACCATCCTATTTTGTGCTACTTTAGAGATGCTTTTAGAAATTAGGGTTTCAAGCTTTTCTTGCTAGTATAAGCCTATCTATATAAGTGGTGTTCTACTACATGTAAACGGGTTGATCATTTTTAGTTTATACACTTGTTGTTAAACCATATTGTCGTGAGCTTTTCCTCCTTCCAGGAATGGAGTTTTCACTTGCCTTAACTTGTTATTCAAATGGTGACACTCATCACTCATCTCTACAGTTGGATGGCATCACGCCCCCTCTAAAAGTGGCGTGCCTCATTTCTATTTCCATTTTGTATTTGTTTTCTTATAATTTGATAAAGGGGACAAATTAGGAATATTGACTTTTAGAAAATAGTAACCGACAAACATTACATCAAGGGGTTGTGGTCCCCATATGAGAGCACATACATCATTATTTTGTTCCTTTATTTTTCTCCTCATCATAAGAGAAAACTAAGAGGAAACTTAGGGTGCTTTGCAGTTGGAAGACCACATACCAATATTCATTATCTACTGTTCCTAGATACACTTTCGCTTTTAGTCCTTTGGGTATTGAGAATTTTTTAATTATCTGTAGGGTTTATTGCTCTTTATGTTTTCATAAACCAACAGTATCACTACCTTGAACATACATGAAAATTCAACCCAAAAAACATATATATATATATATATATATATATATATATATATATATATCATTGTGTGTTCTTGTGCATGAAACTAAATTCGCTCAAATATATATTAGGTTACCACAAAAGTCCCACACATTTATAAGAATTTAATCAATTACGATAAGATAAGTCTTATACAGTTTTAACAGTTTAAGCCAACTTAGGAATTATATGACTAAATGATGGACTTAATATGTGAATTAACTAGGTAGAATAAAATGACATCCAGCTTTTGTAATTAAAATCACCTGCTTCATGCAAGCACTAAATATGAACCCCTTATAAATACTTCAAAAGCATTAATGTGATGAAGACATGGACGAGTAATAATTACAATATAAAAACACTAGGAACCATATATGTATATTCCAATTTCATAAATGAATGTGTGAAATTTTTTAGGAAAATGATATTTCTACACTTTTTTTGACTTAATTTTGACACAACAAATGTGTCACCTCACTTTCAATTTTCATTTTTTCTTTTCAAATGTCACACGAGTGTAATTGGAGCCAAAATATTTCGTTTTCACGGAGGAACGCCAACGCTTGTGTTATTTGGTAGAGAAAATTGATTCAAATGAAAAGAAAAAATAGGGCATCTGGTTTGTATTCTCCACGATAATTGGTGGTTTTGTGGTTGTGCTTGTGTGTTTGGTCCCTTATTTCGTTTCGTCGTTTGTCTTCATTGAGATATCCTAGGGCATTCACTCGTTTGTTGTTGGTTTTTTCGTGGGTGAGTTGTACGTGGACTTTATCGTTCGATTCGTGGGCAACTATTACGTGGGTGATTGTGTGTGTGGTTTCTGTTTCGGTTGTTGTGGTTGATTATGGGTGTGTTACAAATGTGGTGTGCGTGTGTGTGTTTTGGTAAATATGATAGTGTGTCTGCCTAATTTTAATGTGTTGTTGATTGTTGTTTATTATTTTTAAACAAGTTTTTGAATTTTCGGTTGACATACCGTTTCAATAACATATCTCTATTGTTTATGGTTCCCATCACAATTCAACTATAAAATGAAACCATCATTTACTTGGATTGAATAATTCATTACCAAAAATGAAGTGGTTGTTGTTATCATGCATAATTAGGGACTGTTGGTATTTTAAGAGAGAGAATACAGAGGAGTACATTACAGAGAAAGAGCAAAGAGCAAATTGCAATGTATTATCTCAGATTTATTGAATTGAAAGAGACTTTTAAATACAAAAAAATGAAACTGAAACTCAAAGCAAATTAATAGGAACTGCACAAAATTGCTTGGGTCACAATTCCATGTTTAACAACTCCCCAAAATATCTAAACCACTACTCACTAAGTTTGTTTGAAAATAGTTAAACAATTTTAATTAAAACAAATAAATTATTTCAACATAAATGAAATGGGCATCAACTGAAGTACAATTTCAATAGGGACTTGCGTTAAATTAAGTGGGGACCCGCAGTAGATTTTTTGAACAAGTTCTTCAAGTTTTGGTAAACCAAGATTTTTGGCAACACACCTCCACTATTTTTCGTTTCCTTCAAACTTCAACTTTAACATAAAAACACCATTTACGTTGCCTTTATTTGTCTTTACCAAGATTGAATTGGTTTCTGTTATCATTCATAAGTGATGAGTACCATGTAATTAAATGGGGAGCTGTGCTACATTTTTTAAACAAGTTTTTGAATTTTCGATTGACATACCTTTTCCCCAACATATCTCTATTATTTCCAGTTCCCATCACAGTTCAACTCTAACATAAAACAAACATTTACTTGGATTGAATCATTCATTACCAAAACTGTATTGGTTGCTTTTGTCATGCATAAGTGGAAACTTACATCAAATTAAGTGGGGAGTTCAATAGATTTTTGGAATATGTTTTTCAAGTTTTGGTAGCCAAAGATTTTTGACATCACTCCTCAATTGTTTTTTGTTTCCATCAAAGTTGAACTATAACATAAACTCACCATTAACTTTGCCATTAACAATCATTACAAAAAATGAACTGGTTTATGCTATCATAATTAAGTGGAGAGTAGAGTGTAATTAAATGTTGTGTTGCACTAAACTTTTTGAACATGTTTTTCAAGTTTTACTAGCCAAAGATTTTTAAAACACACCTTCATTGTTTTTTGTTTCCATCAAAGTTGAATTGTAACATAAAATCACCATTAACTTTGCCTTCAATAGTCATTACAAAAAATGAACTAGTTCTTGTTGTCACAATTAAGTGGGGAACATAATGTAACTAAAAGGGGAGTTGCACTAAATGTTTTGAACAATTTTCTTAAGTTTTTCTAACCAAAGATTTTTTACAACACACCTCCATTGTTTTTTATTTCCATCAATGTTGAAGTGTAACATAAAATCACCACTAACTTTGCCTTCAACAATCATTACCATAAATGAGATGTTTGTTGTTGTCATAATTAAGTTGGGAGTATAGTGTAATTAAATGAGGAAATGAGCTAGACTTTTCGAACAAGTTTTGCTAGCCAAAGATTTTTGACAACACACTTCCTTTTTTTTTTGTTTCCATCAAAGTTGAACCGTAACATAAAATCACCATTAACTTTGCCTGTAACAATCATTGCCAAAAATGAATTAGTTGCTGCTCTCATAATTAAGTGCGGAGTATAGTGTAATTAAATTGGAAGCTGAGCTAGAATTGTCGAACAAGTCTTTCAAGTTTTGCTAGCCAAAAATTTTTGACAACACACTTCCACTATTTTTCGTTTCCACATAAAACCACCGTCAACAGTATAAAAAATAAACGGGTTTTTTCTTTCATAATTAATTGGGAGATATATTATAATTAAATGGATAGTTGTGCTAGACTTTTCAAACAAGTTTTCAACTTTTGCAAACACAAAAATTTTCACAACACACCTGTACTATTTTTCGTTTTCTTTTTACTTCATTTATAACATAAAAAAGCTATTTACTTTCGATGGATTATTGATTACAAACAATTTACTGTTTTTATGCCGTCAAGCATAGGTGGGAAGTAGAGACAATATGTGTAGATAGTTACACCACACATTTTGAACAATAATATATATAGCAATCATTTTGTTTCTACCGTTAATCAGAGGATGATTGTATATATATATATATTTTTATGTACTCGCTTCACTATGTGTTTTACATTATCAATATATAATGAGATATTACATAAATTATATTATAAAATTATTTAAAGACTCTTTTGATCAACATTTCCAAGTTTCAAAAAACTAACAATATTTTTCCTTGCAATTTATAATGTAGATAAATGTTATAATTTTGTAAATAATGGAACTTGGACTGCCACTTACGGGAACCACCCTAAAATTTCTCTTTTTATGTACAAAATATTAATTTACTAAATTAAAATTTAAACTAATTCAGAAATATTTTTCTTAACTTTTTAAAATAACTAATAAATTACACATAAACAATTTATAATACCACTTTATCTATATCTTACGATTATGTAGTTTTAAAAAAATAATAAAAAATAACATATTATATCATAACAAAGTTATCATTTGATAATTTAAATTAAAATAAAGAGTAGTTTACTAAAATATTAACAAAATTTAAAACCTACAAGTTGGAGAAAAAGGTGCGACTACCTTTTAAAAAATAGATAAACATATATTCAAATTTTGTAAATTCTTTAATATAAAGTATATTTCTATTTTAATTTACTAGTGGAAAAAGATATTTGATACTTTTTATTTTAAAAAATTATATTAATAACAATAATTAAATAAAAAATAATAAATAATTACACAATACTCTTGAATGATTTATAATACGTTAAACAATTGAGATGTGTATCTACTTTTAATACATTTAGACAACTTTTTACTTTTTAATTTTAACATATAGTTAAAAATGTAAAATATGTACGTCAAATTAAAAATATATATTATTATAAATAAATTATAATATTACAAAAAAATATATTACATCTGTAAATAATACACACATAGATATTTTTTTAATAAAAATAAGTAGATGTGATATATAAAAAAGTTGTAACTTTAGCCCCTGGTGTTCTTATGCCTTAAATTTCAACTAGTATGAGACCCGTGACGCACGGGTCTTTTATTGTTTTTTTTGTTATTGCTGTAGTGTGTATTTTGTATTTATATTATTGTTATTCTATTCATCGATATAGTTTTAATTTATGTTTGAATCAATTATAGATGAATCTAAATATAAGAAAATACTCTTTTGAAAAACCTACTTAAAAAAAGGTCGTGTGTTTCCAAAATAATAAAAAGTTGAAAGGGAAAATATGTGAGATATATTAATAATTACTTTGTTGAAAAAATATGTGGGTTTTTGGCGACAACGCATATTCCGAAAAATTCAAACAGTCTTTTCGTATCTCTGCAAAGAGTGCATTGCAGATTTGATTTGGCTTTTCAGTTTCGTGTAGTGTACACATTGAGTGCTTTGGTTTTTCATTTTTACGTTCCTGAATTAGAAGAATCGGGTGCCCTACAGACTTCCATTTTCATCTGCTTACATGGAGGACAAAAGTGCAAAACGCTTTAGCTTTAACAAAAGTGCCCTACAGGTTTGTGTTTATAGTTTCGTTATTTGAATTTCTTTTTCGCTGTAAAATTTCTGGGCGACTTTAATATGATCATGCATTCGTTCCTGTAGCCGTTTCTGTTATAAAGATTGTTTCTTTTTGGGTTTTTGAATCAACGTTAAAGTCTGGGTAATTTGTTTTTCAGGAGTTTTTAGATTTTGACGAAGGGTTCTTTTTGGAATGGGCTGATACGTTGGTAATAGGAACAAATTTTTTCTCAGATCCGAGGGGAAATGTTTTGAACATTGAATTTGAGGAAAGGCTTTTGGCCGACAGGAAGTTTGTCTGTGGAAGACAGATTTTAGATTTTTATGGTATAGATGATGCTGCATATATATATGTACCCTGTATTGCGGTGATCGATATTTTAGGTTAAGAGTATTTGACGTACATTGGAAGGAAATTCATTATCCTATTGTAGGGAATTCAGCAGGATCACGAAAACTATGTAAACCTTCGTGCTCACCTAGGTTCTTCCAATGTTTTCGACTGATGGTGGATACATCAAAGGTAACAATTTTTATACTTGTTTATTATTATTTCGTTGTATACATATGTATATTGTGGGTAATATTGGTTTTTTATTTCATGTTTGTGAACAGCTATTTATAGTTTTGCCAGAGGAATTTCGAATGTTTTGTCAAGATGATCTTAAACTGGACTCGAAGGTGGAATTGTATGATCCCCTATACAAAAAGTTTGAGTTCTTTGTGGACATCAATATAGATGGCTGTTTTGTTTTGTTTAGTTTCGCGGAGTTCTTTAAGTATTATGGTTTGAATAGCAATTTTTATGTACATTTTAGTTATATAGGAAACAATGTTTTTCTTTATAAGATTTTCTTGGCTGAAGGAACACAAATATTGTATGAGAGGGTTTCATCTGAACTGCTGAGCAATGATGTAATACTTCCACTGGTAATGATACTCATACGGTGGTTGGTAATGGCCTTGATAATGGAAATCATAACCTGACAAAGAAGCTAACTCAATATGATGTTGAATCTTCATGTCTGGTATGCAAATTCTTTATTGTATTTAATTTGATGTTGGTTTTTTGGTCTGCTGGTTTTGTGTAAATTAATTTCAACAATGAGATCCAAATTTAATTGTTATTTTGTTTTCAACAATGAGATCCAAATTTAATTGTTATTTTGTTTTCAACAATGACGTACAAAACTATAATCAACTTGCTTAAAAAAATTTCAATTAGTCAAGTTTTGTATAATTTATTTTAATAGTAATAGTTTGTACATTTTGAAAGTAATTTTTCATTACGTATTGTAGAAATATATAATTATAAGAAAATGTATAAGCCTACTATATGTATTAAAAATTTTCAAACATATGATTATCATTACAACAGATGTTGAAAATTTAACAAAGAATTATTCACCACTGCTTTGTACATATTGGCAATGGTTTTTATTGGTATTCGTCCATAAATTGGTCTAAAATATGTTAGTTGGAACCGTGTAATTGACTCTTGTACAATTATACTGGGACCTATAGATTTATATTCACCACTCATCTCCGGATTTGAAATTACATGAAATCCATTCCTTTGTTTCGCTGTTGGTATGAGAACGCCGTTAGGTTGAAGATATTCTGTTATGTAGTCAGAATTAATATATAAATATTTTACAGTGACGTTGTTATGTAATGGAGGTGCATAAATCAATTATTGTGGAGTTGTTAGTTAAATTAAGGATGAGTTGGTGGATGGGTTGGTTTTGTCTTAAATACAGCTTTGCATATGTGGAGTAATGGTACAAAGCAATGGTAAAGCTTCGTGGTTTCGACATTACTTCCTACAGTCGTTCATGTCATTCAGCTTGTATGAACAAAGCAGAAATGGGACCAGAGAACAAAGTATGGATCGATCTGGGTAAGAATTACTCCTCCATCACTGTGATTTGGCTATAAATTTGGGGACAATGAAAAATTTGTAAATTTGTCTTTAAATATTCATGAATAAGATAATTACCTACTCTGTCGATCGTTATTGGATTTAGCACATCAAGTGTATACCAAATTTGTTTCTGTGA
>Ga0099822_1008322_pt1 | contig 13275 bp, 5 predicted proteins | sample CowpeawhiteBW_FD_76839 | JGI IMG/M metagenome (GOLD analysis project Ga0099822, IMG submission 76839) | Root nodule microbial communities of legume samples collected from California USA - Cow pea white BW | ecosystem: Host-associated > Plants > Roots > Nodule | place: USA: California | collected... | reverse complement strand
AATTTATAATTTCATGTTAGAGATGCAATCTTTATATATATATATATATATATATATATATATATATATATATATATATATATATATATAAATATTTTTATTTAAATAATAAAATATATAAAAAATTATTTATTTTTTTTATTTATACTAATATATATATATATATATATATATATATATATATATATATATATATATATATATATATATAAAGATTGCATCTCTAACATGAAATTATAAATTTGTTACTAGTTTTGACGGTGATTCCAATAATACATTATAGGCCCAATAACAAAATCTAATTAAAATAAGTTCTAAATGACTATGATATTACTTAAATTTAATTTCTTCGTGCACCACTCAAACTTCTGAAATGATATTTTATTTCTTAGAAAAGTTACTTTCGGATTACATATTTTGAAAGCTTTTCGAAATAAACTTTTTGAGATTTGTAGAACAATATTTTCAGAATAGAATTTCCAGAACAAAATTTTCAGAATATGATTTTCAGAATATATATGAAATTTGTTTACGAATAAATTTTTCAGAATGGGATTTTTGAAAAAATCATTCCGAAACTCATAAAATATCTTCCAAAATGAGATTTTCGGAATATTAGTATACTAAATGTGTCAGTGTTCTCTATTCTTCTTCTGTTATAGCAGCGATGGGGGTGACAGTTGTGGAAGCAGTGATACACTGATAGTAGTGGTGTGGTGTAGTGATGAATGAATCTTTTTTCCAGTATTATAGTGGTGTAGTTAGTAATTGTAGGGGTTCAAGAAGCAACAATCCTAATTTATTTATATATTATATAGTATAAATTAGTGTTAAAATATGATTTTTTACTGATTTTTTTATGTTATTTTTTATTGAACATTAAAAATATATTATGTTGATATTTTAAATATTTTTTTTGATATATTTTAAAATGTTAAAATTAATGGTAATCAGTATATTAGTAAAAGAGAATCTAAATTTAAGAAAGATACTACACTTGGTATAATTGCAAAGTATACAATTAATAAGTATATTACCGTGAGAATTTTAACCCAAAGGAAAGGAGATGATAATCCTGCGAGAAAGGCAACTCCAAAAGCCGATTCAAAAATGGAAACACATATCCAGAATACCTGAGGAACATTTGTTAGAAACATCATAAGAGGACACAACACAACCAACTTATCTTACATGTTTTATTCAACATACCCGTTTTTGACCTAAACGTGTTGAAAAAGATTCAATGCCAAATGCTTTATCTCCTTCGATATCGGGTATATCCTGTAGATATATACCCATAAAAGATTATTGAACCAAAACTTTTTAGTGTGGTAATAAAAATGTATGATTTGAGAATGAATAAACCTTTACCTTGAACAGTGATATACCTAATGAGTATAAGCTCATGAATACAACAGAAAACATCAATGGCTTCGGAAATACACCGGCTTTCTTCAACACAAAAGTCTGGACAACAAAACCATATTTTTCCATAACTCAAATAGTTATCTTAACATGTCAACTTTTTAAGTCTAAATTTTACAAAATTAATTCTTAAGGTAAAATTTATATTCATTTATTGTTTTATTTTTAATTGACGTAAAATTTAAACATACCTTTTAAGTTTATACAGAGTGTTAGATAAGATTGAGACTAAATATTAATAGATAGTATCTTAATGACAAGTATTATGATAAACTCAACAAACAATAAATTTTACTAAGATAGACTTTAAATAGTTTTTGTATCATCTTAAGAGATGAATTTAAAGTCTAATTAATTCAATCTCATAAGCTTGTAAAATAATGTTAGCACTCACTTATATATTACATTTTTTTTTTGTCTATTGTGAATGTGAGATTTCTAACAAATTAATCATGAATCCAATGCACTTAGTCTAAACTGAGGGTCTATGAAAAGCATAATTAATTATAAGACTAACCTTCATGTGATAGAAAAATGAAAGGGGAAATATAAAAGTCATTGTAGAAAAGATGCAAATTGCCGCAAGCAATGGATTTTTCTTCCATCTCAACAGGGGACCCTGAAAATGTACAAAATGGTGTTATCAAGATAAAACAAAAAGAAAATGTTGTGGATTTATTAAAAAAATATTCATTTATCTTCGTCTAACAAATTTGAATAATGAATTTAATCGATATTAGTTAAAACATTTTGCGATGAATTAGACAATACCAGAAATGATCCTCAAAAATAATGATAATTTTTTATACAAATTTTGTAAATGAAACCTAGTGCTATAAAACTATCACTATAGTGGGTCCAAGTAAAGGTCACGCATATTCGAATAAAAAATTTAGGTTATCATCAGTGCTATAAATGAAAAAGTTCTTAAATATATAGCATCCCACAATTATTTTTTTTTCATTCAAAAAAATTATTTTTGTTTAATTTTTTTTATCTAGTCTTTATCAATTTGTATTTCCTTAAGCAAAGAGATTCATGGTTAACAACAAAATGGAGGAAAGATCGGAGAAGTAGGTTAAATCCCCAATAGAAAAATACCAAAACGAGATAACAACAATTATTTTTTTTTAAATTAAAAAAAAAAATTAAAATTTCAGGACCTAACATGTGTCTTATACGAATACAATGTTAACAATGAAGTGGAAATAGTTCAAAATTAGCATTAAGAAGAGAAATCACAAGGATTAATAACTCACCTTGATTGAATAACCACTCCATATCAAAAAGAAAAACAGAAGACCCCAAAATAATGGCCATGAACCTATCATATAACTGGTAAAGAAACCCTGTAAAAAAACACAAAACAATAATCCTCATTCTACTATCAATTATGATCATCTTCAAAAATATTATTGCAGAAAGGGATGGATATATGTGGAACCAGGATTGCAGATGATGCCGTAACAATGACCCCTGTTTTAAAGGAAAATGCCCCAGATGGCAATGGAAGAAATGGTTTGTTTATCTGAAAAAAGAAAAGAAAAGTATAAATAGATAAATAATAACCCTACCAACACATTTTGAAAGCCAAGAACAAAAAAAAAAATAGAAAAAAGACAAGATAAGTTATGAGTTCAACTCGTTATATTAATATTGAAGAGATATAAAATTAGTTTGGAAAAAAGTGAGAGAGATTTTGGATTCTAACTCTTCCACTAAAATAATATTAACAAGTAAAATTTGTCGATAATAAAAAATAACATTTACATGTTTTTAAATAAATAACTTTAGATAAACTACACAACAATTTTGTGGATAACATACTCTTCTTTTGTTTAATGGAATCATAGAAAAGCCTAAAAGACATAAAAGAATAATTTACTATGGATTCAAATTATTTAATTCCAATAGAATACTTTAGTTTCATACCTTGTCAATTTCAAGGTCATACAATTGATTCACGCCATTAACATACAGATCGATAAGCGTGAAAGGTAGGAGAATCTGAAACATTTCAAAAGTCAGAAAGTATTAACAGAGTTAAAAGATTGTTTATGATAGTATTTAATAAAAAAGTTAAATATATATTTGGAGTCTCACCTGTAATATACCAATGAAAAATAAGGGAGATATATCTGATAGTCTCTCCACTGCTAGGAGAGATGCAGAAATCGTGCATAATATCTGATAAAAGAAAAAACAAAATTGAAACACTTAAAAACATTAAGGATTATCCAAAATAATGTTTCTCAAAAATATAAATTGAATTTATTAGCATATTTAAGGATTATTTGTTAGAGTAATATTGTAGAAAAAATTGAACTTACTCGACCAAACATTGTGTAGGGATAGCAAAACCAAAATAATGTAACAAAGAAATGTTTAACAGAGGCAACAACATGTTTTGGTTGATAAGGACGAGGTTCTGAGGCAAAAGACTCTTTAGGGATTGCTTTAGGAATATATTTCTTATCGTTTTCTTTATATATAAACCCTCCTTCACCACTTTTTAACTCATTGTTGATACTTGGTTGTTTGAGCCTTGAAAGGTTATATTCTATTTGAATTTTCCTTTGCTGCATTGAAGCTTTTGGTGCAACAAAACCTACAACACAAAAATGTTTGATCAAGTATCAGTTATCACCTCATTCATAAAAAAAAAATCAAAATATATTATGCAGAAATTATTTTAGAAATAAATGGAATTGTGTTTGAACAATTTATTTTTAGCATGGTGGCTCAATTATGGCTTACATGTATCCCTAAGTGACTTTATTGAAATCAACGTCATGAAGTTTTGAAAAATTATATTTTTAAAAGGTAACTTTGGATGGTTGACTTCAATTTTGAAAGGAATTTTCTTTTGAATTTGAAAGACTTGAAATTGAATGAAGATTGGTCATGACCGTTCAAAATTATTTTTTATTGATTTTCATAACGTTCATTTCGACAAATCAGTATTTAAGATTCTCTTTAAAATCTAAATAATAGTAAAAATAATTCATTGATCAAAATATTCATATTACATAAAGAAAATAAAAATGAAGCATACAAATTTCAATATATTTTTTATTTTCATACGTATAGCATTGATTAGCTTTTCAATACTTATTTTTCATACAAATTTCTATATATATTTTGTATTTTCATACAAATTTATATATATATATATATATATATTATGATTCTCATTTTTCTATTTAAAAAATTTTTATTTACTCTTTAGCTTCTTTATTATTCTGTTAAATAATAAAAATAAAACAAAGCTCTTATGCTCATTTCAGTAGGTCCTCAATATTCAGTGTCCAAACTATATTTTACAGTGATAACAGTATTTAAGAAATATATATTGTTTTATCGGCAAGAACAAATATCTATATACCACATATAATATAATATATATATATATATATATATATAATATAATATATAATAATACGACATATAATACGTCTATTTTAAAAATAATAAAATATATTATATAATATAATATATATATATATATTAAGAGTTTTTTAAAATATAATAAATATATTATTTTTCGTATGTAAATTTAAATTAAAATCATATGTATTAAAAGTTATTAAAATAAAAAAATATAAATTATTGTCATCATAAAAACATTATTATTTTATAAATTACATATTTTATTAGAGTATCGAATACGATATGTGTCGAATACGAATACATAATACAAATTAAAACATCATATTATAATCTATTTCCAATTTAATCCTTTAAAAAGTAATTGTTATTTTAACTTTAAACAATTATTTTATCATTGTTATCTTTTAAATAACCGTTGCTATGTTAAATTTAATTGTTTCATTCATTTTTTTTAATTATTCATTTATAAACCAAAAAAAAATCTTTAATAAATAAATAATAAAATTTATAATAAAATTTAAAAAATTATTTATATTCATTTTTAAAATTAAAAAGAGTGAACACACGTATGCTAATGTGTTTTCACTCGCTAGTAGTAATAAGAACAACAAAATTGTTCGGACCCATATAAAAAATAAAATAAAAAAACTAATAGTTCTAAGCATTATTCGGTGTATTTGAAAGTGTTTCAACACAAAATATATATCATTATAAGATTATATTAAATATTTTAAAATAAAAATCAAATAACATAATTTTAAAAACAAAGAGGACCATAGTCTAACTTTTTCGCATTGTCATTTAATGTGAAAGTTTCAATTTGTCTAAAATTTTTTTAAATTTAATTAGTGGGATAATCTCAATTTTGTTTGGATGTGTCAGTTTGGTTCTTACTTTTAAAAAAAAAATGTCAATTGCAAATTTTTGAAAAAATGTCTCAATTAAATCCCTTTCTAAAAAAAAATTATTTTTTTGTCACGTTTCAAGTCCCTCGTGTTTTTTAATGTCATTTTTAATAAAAAAATATTTTGTACTATGTTATAACATATTACATTTTTTTAATTATTAGCCCATGTTTTGTTATTCATGATTTTTACCACTAAATTTTAATATAAATATCAGTAATTAATTTTGTAAGTCATTTTTAATAACAAATATCATTATAATATTTATATAAATAATAAATTTGGTCAAAATAATATTTTTATTTTAAAAAAATAGGACTAAATTGAAATAAATAGACATTTGTGATGACTAAATTAAAATCAAAACAATGATATTTGGTAGTGACACTGGCACGTGACAGTATCTTACCACATGACACTAACAGTGTCAGGTGTCACACCAAGGACCTAAGACATGGAAAAAAAATTCAAAAAAAAATTAAAATTAAAAACAAATTAAAATAAATTCAAAAAATTCAAAATAAAAAACAGATATTGACATGTGGCACACACATTACATAAATTTTTTACTGAAAGGAGTTAATTGAAACACTTTTTCAAAAGTTAGAAAGTAATTGACACATTTTTAAAAACAGAGACCAAAGTGACACATCCAAACAAAGTGGGTACCATCCGATTAATTAATTTTTTTAAGTATAACAAAATAAAATTGATTTTCTGATATAACTAAGTAAAGTTGATTAAAGAGAGAAAGGGGATATGTGAGACATACTTGCATAGGAAGAATTCTTAGTGGAATGTTTACTCTGCCAGAGATTTCCACCTACAGTTACCAAATTAGTAAGCAAAAATGTTTATTGAAAAATGATAAAAGAAATACCCAAAGCTTTAACCAAAAATGGTTGAAATATAATGAGAAAGAAATTGTTGACAGAAAAGCAGAGATATAAGTACCAGTTCTGAATGAAGAGACATTAGGAGAGGACATGAGAGACATTGAATCCATGGAAATTGAACCCTATCACTCCACAACTAAACACACCATATGGAAGTGAAGAACACACATTTATATACTATTTATCAATTTGAATTAATTTATAGTAATACAAAAAGCAGCAGCCTGGGATTGCACTCATAACTTCGTTAAAGTTGCCATTTCATTGTAATTGAAGGTCGTCAAAATTGACCCATGTCATACAACTTTTACTCATTTATGATAAAAGAATGACAAATATCATCTATTTTAATAAGAAAATTAAATTTTTAATTAGTATCCTTAAATTATTTTATATATATAAAAAAAAAAAAACTATAGTGAGTTTAGAAATATGTTTTGCAAATTGCATTGCATTTCACCTTCCAGAAGGAGGCTATGAGGAAACTATGTGTCTGCTGTCATAGTTTTTAGAGATTAATATATTTCAGTTGTTGCCATTTAGAATCAAGATTTTGTCTACACTTGTTAAAAAGAAACTTATATCAATCGCTCTCATTGTTTTCATTTAATATAAAATTTAGATACAGTTTCACTGCTATTGTTAGTAATGTTTTTCAATTAAAATTGGATTTCTAATTTTATTAAATTATTTAATAGTCAAACTAATTAAATTCAATTGCGTATATCTGATGGTAATTGAAGTATTGTATTTTTTCCTAATTTTGATTCCCATCTTATTGCCATTTATTTATTAGATGCAGTAGTGCTTGAGATCAGAGTCGATCCTACTCGGTCTTAACAAGATTTGAGGACTTATTTAGACAAATTCATCCTGCACTCCCATGTTTTCCACGTGCACTCCGCTTACTTTTCAAAATACCAATACTACCATTTTGAAATAAATTTAGACAATGAGTGTTTTAAATAGAGCCGATAAAATGGATAACCCGGTCCGACTCACCACGAGTTGATAACTTCGTGAGCCAATCTAACCCGGCTTATTTATTAGTGAGTCAAAAAAATTCGAATCTGGTCCGGATCACCACGGGTTGGTGGGTTAAACAGGTGGGTTCACGGGTTCTCTTAATTAAAAAAGTACTACTTTTTTTTCAGTCAAAATTAAATTATAATTATAATTAAAATCTAAATAAATTTTAATACAATCCAAATTCAAATAAAAATAAAAAAAAATACAAATTATTTATGTGTTGGCTAAAAAAAATAACTTAACATGACTCAAATGCAAAACCCAACTTAATAAAAAACAATGTGTGACCATGTATTTGACTGTTGGTGAGCCGTTGGCTCACCACAGGTTCAACCCAGGTGAGCCAGGTAAAAAATTAACCAATATTGATATTTGTAAAAAAATTTCAACCCAACTCGGTCCGAACCCGTGGTGAGCCGGATTGATTCGTTGATTCCAACCCATTTTGACAGCTCTAGTTTTGAAGTTTGTGGTGGTGGTTCCTAAATGGTAATGTATTTTTGTTGACTTCTCATTTGTGTTTTAGTGTTAAGTTGTACAATCTACTTGGTTTTCGAATTATATAATTGAGAATTTTAAATTCTTTTTCATATTTCAAAATATATACAAAATTTTACATTCTAAAATGTATATTTTTGGAATGCAAAATTTATATTTTAGAATATAAAAAAATGTATTTTGAAATAAACAATCTATAAAATACAAATTTATATTCGAATTCTACATTCCAAAATACATTTATTTACTTTTTTATCAAGGGAAAATTTGCATTTTACTACCCTTATGGAGGGGAGGTACAAAATATAAAGGTGCATGGAGAATTTTGCAGTCATTTATCTTATTTCTATTATGTTCATTGCATATAAGTTATTGTTAAATAAGGTTCATTATAATGAAAAACGTGACGAGCCCTGAGAGAGTAAATTGGTTTGTTAATAAAAACCGTTCTTCTAAAATATTTTTTCCTTTTTAATATTAAAGTTCAATTAAAATCTTTTCTTTTAATATAATAACAAATAATTAAAGAGTAGGAAAAAAACAGATTATCAAAAAGATCTTATGTCCAATTGTTAATCTCTCTAAAAATGGATTAACTTAAACACTAAAAATAAAAGTAAACTGATCATAGAAAAGAATAAAAATAATTTAGGAAAGAAAGCACATCTCTTAAGAAAGACACCTTGATGACTTAGGTCTAGTCATTGGCCCCAACAAAGGCTAATCACTATGTTTTTCTCATGGGCCTAAGAGCTTCAAGATGTATCTTATTATGCATCTCAAGCATAAGCTTATCAAAGGCATATATTGTTGTAAATGCTAACATAAACATGAACTAAATGGAGTTCTTGAGTCGTGCATATTCATTGTCCTTAAGGACTTATTCGCAACTTGTTATGCAAATCCCTCAAGATACAGTAAGAATTTCTCATATTTTCTTGGGATCTTAGAAATTAGCAAGATGAACCTTTATAAGTAATAAATACTAGGATAATAAAATAAGAAAAGGTGATAATAGAAATGCAGAGAAGATGAATGAGTATAGTTTTTCGAAAGAGCAAAAAAGGATCTATTTATAGTGAAGGGAAAGCTTGTCTCGCATGGTCACAAGCTAGAGGGTTACAACGTCCATATCAATCCACAAAGAAAGATCTGAAACAACAAATGTGTTATGAAATCAAAACTAGAACTTGTCACTAAAGCTTTTGAGGTGTGCACAATAAATCTGCACAATTTGGAGAATATACTTGTGACTAGTGGCAACTACTCAACTGCAAAGCATTACTTGGAGATCAATAGCGAGATGCAAATATCTTCACCGATAATGGAGGAACATACCACATATGCAAGGAAGAGAGTTTTGCAAGTGAGGTACTATTTTTCTCTATTGCAATGTACAAATTTGTTTTTATAACAACCCTCCACATGTTGCAAAAGAGATAGAAAAATGAAAGAAGAAAATCATGGGTCTCTTATAAGATGTAATGCATCAAAGCTTGTACAACAAATTATATAAGAAACTTAACACAATTTAGTTGGTATAACAAGCTATATAAACCAAAAAACACTTAGTGTGTGTCAACGACTTACCAATTACAATACACACCCACAACTCTTGTTGCTATCATTGTGTTGCACTTACTAGGTAATGCACGTATCAAATATTCATGAGTGCTATAGAAATCTTGCCAAGATCTCATGCAAGAGATCCCACTTTACATAGAAATTAAATGGATTTATCAAAATAAGGAAATGAATCTAAGATATTTCAATTGTTCCATCCAAATAAACTATTTAAGAAGTAAAGGGAATTCAATTGAAAGTAATTCAAATACTATGTATTTCAACTTCTTGGAATTGTTGAAATTCCTCATCCAAACACAAAGTATAGGTTTTGTCAAAGGATTCACTAGATTTTGTTCTGATTTCACATAGCCAATGAAAATTGTTCCACTCTTTAGCAACTACATCACCAAATTTTGGCTCGTTTGTATATGTGTGTTCTTTCCATTGTAGTTTTTGTTTTTAGCTATAAATATTAGTGATTAGAAAACACAATGTATTGATACATATGGGCTTGGTTTCATTCCTAGTGAAATATTGGCTAAGAATTTTTTTCAAATACTTAGCTTCACTACTAACCAATTTAAGAGCAACAACGTCTTATTCCATTATTGATCTTTGGAATAATTGTTTGTCTAGCTAGTCTCCATGTAACTAAACCACACTACAAGTGTAAATACACAACTAGTAGTCAATTTTTGTCTTATTTGAATAAGAGATTCAATTAGTATAATTGTACCCTTCTAGTACAATGGGATATCCACTTTATTCAATGGTGTAATCTATTAAACCTCTTAAAGTATCTCATAAGTTTTGCAAGTGCATCCTAATGTTCTTAGTCAAGATATTAAGTGTACCTACTGAGTCTACCTATTGCATAAGTAATGTCTGATATTGAAAAACTCATTAAATGCAACAAACTCTGGGCATACTAAGGTTTAGAAATCGATAGAAGTAGGGAGACAAAATCAAAATTCAAATCAAGGGGATGATGTAGATGACACAGTGACACTGGAGATGAAAGCACAAAGTGAATTGAAGGAGAAGATTGATAAAATAGAAAGAGAAAGAATGGTGTGAAATGAAAGAGAAAGCATGGAGAACGACAAATTTATTACTTAGGGCTTCAAACACTTTGATAAGAACAAAAAGTGATGAACAAAAAGTGATGAAGGAGAACAAAAAAAGCTTCAAACACGCAAGGAGACATGCAAAAGCTACTACTTAATACTTTCAGAAGGAGAGAGTCTGAACACCAAATTAAAAATTTAAAAATTTATGAAAAGAGAAAAAATGAAAAAAAAGGTGAAAATTCAAATTTTACTTGGATTTCTTAAAAAAGACTCTATCACTTAATAAGAATTTCTAAAACTTCTACTATATGGCTATTTCTTTTTAGAAGTTATTATAACCCTAATTAATAAACTCCTTTAGAATTTCATATTTTTGTAGTGTAAGTGTAGATAATTAGAGATATTAAACTGAGTCAATTTTATTCATAAAATATGATTCACTACACACTAATTAAGTTAAAATTTAGTCAATTTAATGGTGTTAGTATTTTGATAAGTTAAAAAATTTATAATTTAATCCAATCTACCGTAAGTTGATGAGTTAGATAAATTTATTTAAACATTTTTCCCCAAACTTATTTTATATATTAATTATAAAAAAATTAAAATATTTATCTATTTTACCAAACATTAACCACAATTCAAAAGTGATATTATACAAATAATATGTAAAAATTCAGAATATTAACCTATATAATTTAAAAAACAAATAAATCAAACTTTCAAACATTATTATACAAAATTATATTTAAAAATATCAAATTTTCAACTAAAAAAAGTAATAAATAATTGGAATGAAAAGTGATAAATGAAAATTTATAAAGAGATATTATTAATAAAGCATAATGATGAATCCACTTTTAATGGGTGAGTCATATTTCTAATATATTTTTAATTAATAAAGAAACTCTATTATTTTCCACTTCAAGCACATAATAAACAAACACACACTAACCAAGTTACCACCAGATTTGGATACCCCAAACTCCACGAAATAAATTATACATTTGACTGACTTTCATAGTTGACCATTCTCGATACCCACAGTTTGCGCAGGGCAAAGCGGAAAATAGAAATTCATTTTAATCGAAATAAAAGACACACATTTTCATGTTTTTTTACAAAATATATAAATTTTCTATAATTTAAAATCAACTTAAATAAAAATAAATAAAATCATAATTTCGAAAAATTATACCAATAATCTATACGTTAATTTAATCAAAATAAAAAAGAAACATTTTCACAATTTAAAAAATAAATAAATTTACCAATTAAGTAAATTCAACATAAATTATAAAAATATATAATTTAGGAAAAAGATATGAGATACCTATACAAATTAATTTATACGTAAGTTAATTCAAATTCATATATAATTGTATTGTGAAGCTTTATTGAAAAAATTATAGCCAAGCCTTAAATAATTTAAACAGAATATATATTAAATGACTTTTAGGTTAAACTCTTTTAATACTATTAATCAATTACAAACTATTATTGGTCTGATTTTTAAGATAACTAATTCATAACTAAATAATTTTTATATTATACTTTTGAATTCACTGCAAGGTACTTTTACATTCTAAATCTCTTATGTGATTGAGTTGATATCATTTAAAAAAATATTATTTTTCTAAACTTTACTTTACTAAAACTTCACGTAAGAAACTGAATTCTTAAGATTAACAAATCCCATGGTATTTGAACTCGACATCAGCACATATGAATTATTTTTATACTAACAAATTGGGAATAAACACAAATATATATTTACACAGAATTGCGACGCAAAACGATTCCCTTCAAGTGCATTTATTAATCAAACTTTTTTAAACACAAATTGATCATATAATATATTTGTTTCTCTAATGGTGATTTTAGGGTATATTATAAACCTAGTGAAGATTAATTTTTCATCATGTTTTTAGGGTAGCAGACTTAAAGAAAGAGTATAAATTCTAATAAATCATATGTACACATTTTCATTGGTTTGTTTAAATATGTTTTTCTTTGCGCCAAGATTCATTGTACCTGCATTAGGGTCATGAAGCTTTAATATGTTCATTTACGTTTCTGGATTTCAAATTTGGTTTAGTTGTTCCTTGAGGTTTTCAGATCCATGATTCTTTTACAGGGGCTTTTTCCTCACATCTTCAGCAACCGCAATTGTTTTTTCAAAATACTCTAAATGACCGTTGATTTTTTAACTACGGTAAAAACTATTTTTTCTCTCGTCTTATATTTGTCTACCGACAAGCACTCCCTCCCTCACATTTTAGATAGATAACGGATTTTGAAATCTAGATAAGAAAATTATCACATTTCAAAATTTTGTTAAGAAATACACAAGAGTTTGAAATTATATATATATATATATATATATATATATATATATATATATATATATATATATATATATATATATATATATATATTTATTTTAAAATAATATTTATATATCAAATATATATATTATAAATATAATAATTTTTT
>Ga0099822_1008318_pt1 | contig 13282 bp, 4 predicted proteins | sample CowpeawhiteBW_FD_76839 | JGI IMG/M metagenome (GOLD analysis project Ga0099822, IMG submission 76839) | Root nodule microbial communities of legume samples collected from California USA - Cow pea white BW | ecosystem: Host-associated > Plants > Roots > Nodule | place: USA: California | collected... | reverse complement strand
TGGGAAACGGATTACAGAATCCGTTTCATACACTGTGAAACGGATTGTGTAATCCGTTTCATAAAAAAATTTGCAAATTTTTTTATGAAACGGATTACACAATCCGTTTCATACACTGTGAAACGGATTACACAATCCGTTTGACAGTGTATGAAACGGATTCTGTAATCTGTTTCCCATAATAAATTACAATTCAAGTGTTTTATTTTAAAATTTTCTTGTTAGTTTTCAAAAGCCAAATCATGCAATATAATCGGGGTCAGGATATATAAGGAATGTCTACAGACATGAAATATATTGTTTACGATTAATGTTGGTCTATATCATATAATATAAGAAAAAAATCTCCCTTGATTAATTATTCTCCATTATTGTTGCATGTCTTCTACAGATTCACCATTGTTTGATTGGCTCTGTGAACACTGCATGGTGGTTACAGAACTATCACACCTTCCTATCTCTCGTGACTATGGTAGCACAGAGGGATCGCAACCATTTGTCTTTATAATCAGTGTGTTTTTACTTACAAAATTTAGAGTTGTTTGCAAAGATTGATTAAAGTTTAGCAACATTATCTAACGAGTTTTATATTGAAACAAATCAGTGTGCTCATGATGGAGTTTGGACCACCTGAGCTGAACCTCATAATAATTCAAGAAGTTGAAGATAGTACAATAGTAATCATAGAAGAATGTTACCTAGGAATTGACCACATTTTGAATAAACTATTGGGTGTCAGGGAGTAAATTTATGAAGATGACAGAGGGCACAATTAAACGAATTGTGTAATCCGTTTCATAAAAAAATTTGCAAATTTTTTTATGAAACGGATTACACAATCCGTTTCACAGTGTATGAAACGGATTCTGTAATCCGTTTCCCATAAATTTTGATTTTCCCAGTGAAACAGCTTTTCTATTCCGTTTGGTAAAAGTTTGAAATGCGTTATATAGTTTATGAAACGGAAAATTTCAGGGACCACGGACCAGAAGAGAATGAGGGCAAAATTTTAAAAGAAAGCACTGGAGAAGAAACAAAACGCGCGAGCACAAAAAATAGTTAGGGGTGTAGGAGGTTGGTGACGCAGTAAATGAAATTTACTGCGTCCTAACGACTTTCACCACTCTGATAAGTAAAGGTATAATGGTCTTTTTTGGGGGTACAGAAGAAGTGTTGGAGGTGCAGGGAGAAGCCCCTATGGGTATTACTTAGATATAAAATGTCAGAGCCTGCAGCTAGCCCTTAATAAATGAGCATATGGATATGATGGAAGTTCCCAACCAAACAAACATGGAATGGCCAAAATGTGTCTTATACATCATTTGCCTTCACTTTCTTCGCTACCACTTCTATGGCTCTTAGATACACTTCATTATATTCATCAAATTTCAATACAAATGTTCCATTTCTTCTTTAAATTTTTAGGTATTACTTAGAGTTTGTAGTAATTCAGTATCACCATTTATGACAAAATCTAAAAATAAAAGTTTTAATAAATATAAATATAATAACATTAGTTTAACTTTTATTTATAATAGGATTAAATATACTTTCATCCCTCAATTTTAATTCGAAATAGAAAAGTATCCTTGTTTTAGTCTCTAAATTTTAAAAATAAATGGATATATTCCTTTCAGTTAAATTACGTTGAATTTTTTGACATATCAAATGTGTCTCATACTAACTTTTGAGTGTTAAATTAGAGGTTTAAGATGTTAAATGGATGATTTAATTGTGTATTATTTGTGAATATGTGCATAATCATGGTTAATGTGTATTGAGTTTGTGAAAAACTTAAAATTGATTGATGAGTTATCTAGAATGCCTCTATGAGATTTGAATTGGGTAATATGACACTAGTTGAGCTAAGGAACATGAAACTTGTGATCATTGAAATGTTTAAACATTGAGAATTGGCTCTTAGTTACACAAATCAAACTTAAAATGTGAAGTTTGAGGTTTTTGATGTTGTCGGGCATTGTTGTAGTGCCACCAAGAGCCACTTAGATAGTAGCCACTAACTTGCGGGCGGTGGCGCCACTTTTGGACCTTTGGGCATACTCAAATCAGTGGGTTCTAGGGGGTTATAGCGCTAGGTTCCGCTTTTCCAGCGTCAGGCGCCACCCTTCTTTTCTGGTCTACATCATCTTGGGAAAAATGGGATTCTCATTTCCTTAACCGCCGGATTGAGTTAAAATTTTGATAGCAAGTCCTAGATACATGAATTGTTACTTTGACTAGTAGGACCTTTTACTAGAGGTCTTTTAGAAAAGTTAGTCTTTTATGTTTGTCATATTTTTAGGTTTCTCCTTTGTGAAAAGTATTTCTTATTTGTGGTTTTGGTTTGATCTTAGAATAAAAGAAGGTATATGGTTGTTTATAGAATTGTTGATGGATTCATTGATGAATAGTAATGTGTATAATTTTGTATGAAATTGTGATGATGATGATGATGATGATTGGCTTGTTAATGGATATGATCATGTATGGAAATATATGATGATTGTAATTGATCACGAACATGATATTACTTAGTATGGATGAATACAAATATGAGTGATTGTTTGGTATTTGGAATTTGATGTGGAATTATGTTTGTGGATGAAAGTATGAGTTTGGAGTAATTTCATGAATCTTATAGGGAGATTATATGGTGACATTCCTTTAGTGTATGCATTGATGTAAGGAGTCAGTACTAGTGGTATATCATGATACTCTAATACTCATTTAAGACTCGTGTATAGTAGAATGAGTTATGTGGTAAGAGGGACATGAGGTCGTGTCATTAAGAATAGTCACGGGGTTCTTATGACAGTTAAACGAACTGCCATTGTGTGTTAGCTCAGGTAGAGAAATATTTTTTTACCACCACAAGTGCAAAAACCACCAAGAATCATACATTAATGCCTAGATCCAGATAATTGAGTCTAGAGAGTTTGTAATTGTATGTTTTTTTTTTCTATGAATGTTGGAAATACACTATTTTATGATGAAATTAATTTAATTGTTGTATGTTTATTTTTTTTATAAACTAGCTTACCATCTCTTATACTTGTGCTTCTTGTGTTTGTTGTTCTTCTTTTGCAATGATCACCTTTATTGGTGTGAGCAAATGAGAATATGTGTATGTTTACTTTAGAAGGAAGATTTAATGCAATTGTATAGATATAGGATTGTGAGAGCTAAGTTTAGCTTTTGAAAGTGGTTGTAATTATGTGGTTAACTTTTAGTTCCTCAAAGTAGGTTGATGTAAAACATGTTATATGTTAGTATAGTTATTTTAAATAATAATAATAGTATAGTTATGTGCATGTCTCTAACTCCTTATGGATTATCAATTATGTGAAGTTTTATTTAATAATATTACACTATTAAATAAGATGTTTCACTTTTATTCTAAAATGACCTTATTTAAATCGAACATGAAAATAAAATAAAAGATTCATTAAAGTATAAAATCTACAATTAACCGAAGGCTTTTAAGTTCACTTTCGTGGTAACTTTTGTATTCATATTTGGGTCGATAGTAATATAGTGTATATATAACTTTTAATTCCTATTATTTCATGTAAGTCCTTCCTTGCTTATATTTGAATTCAAATTATACAAGTGTAAACTGAGTTGTTAATTCTAGTTAGAATCTTTTATTAGGAGATATGGAATCGTTTCTTGTAAGACCCTAGAAAATGACGTTTTAAAAGTGATAGTGGTTTAAAAATAGTGAGATTCGATTATTTTAATATTAAAAGGTTTTAGTATAAATAGAATTGTTATAAACGAGTTTCATTATTTTAAAACACGCCATCTCTCTAGAAACCACTTTTCTAGAGTTTTCTGACTTCTCTCTAGAGGTTCCGTCTCTCTGGTCGTCTGATTGAAGAACTGAGTCCGTAGGATTGATCCTCTCGGCGAGCTCTTCAAATTGGACCGATCAGTTTCTCCATTCGCGTAAGTTGAGTTTCCGCTCTCTTTTTAGTCTTTTTTTGTTTTCTGTTGCATGCAAGCCCTTTTCCGCTTGTATGCGACGTTTTAATCATCAGTATGAGTCTCTGCTGGTCAGTGATCATAATGGTATGTCCTGATCGTTCTTGTGATGTTTCTATGTGTAGATAGAGGATCCTGTGGAGTTAGAGGTGTCGACGTTTTTAAGGCGTTGACGTTTATAAAATTGTCTAAACAGGATAACAGGTAAGGGAAGCTAACTCTTTACTCAATTTTCGTGTATAAAGTGTCTTTGAGTACTTAGATTACATGATTTTGTGTTTAATGGATGCTTGGAACTACTTGTTGTGTGAAATTGGGTTTTGGTATGAAATTCGTAGCTCTGCATGTGAAGAACATATTGAAATCCTGATAATTTCACCCAGGCGAGCAGCTCTCGCCTGAGCGAAAGTATCAGAGAGTCACATATGTCACTGCGCGAGGTCTCGCCTAGGCGAGCTGGGGTCGCTTGAGCGAGAGATCCTCTCGTCTAAGCGAACCAGCTTAGCCTGAGCAGGAAGTCGCTCAGATTTTTGAGTTGCCCACTGTAAGAGGTCTCGCCCAGGCGAGAGCAGCTTGCCTAAGCGAGATCACCCTCTAGCCTAGGCGAGATTCTCTAGCTTGAGCGAGTTCCACTGCAGAATTTGATTACTTCTCTGTTTTAGATTAAATGAAGCTATACTAAATGAATTGATGTGATGTTTGTCTATTATGTACTTGAGTTTTATGAATGATAACATACGTGATGGAATTGTGTGAATTTGGTTCGTTAAAGAATGTGATTGGATTAGGATTTCAAGGGAAATTCTAAAGACGAAGGTTTTAGTGAATGTAAGGACATGAGGACTCATTTTGGTGGTATTCTGACGCTCCTATAACCATTAAGACTCATATAAAGTATAATGGTTTATGTCAGGAGCAGTAGCAGGAGGTCCTAGTCTATGGACCCGATCCGTCATAGACGCGAAGGGGACTTACCTTGGGAGTGGTTGGGTGATAACCCCTTGAGGCCAAACTCTGCAGAGTTTGGGAACCGTCACAGGTGCAAGCCACCAAAAGATCCAATGTCGCTTACATAATCCGAATATTGAGTCTAGAGTCATGTATATGTGTTGTGGTGGTCTATATGATTCTGGTGATAATGAGAAAGATTGCATGGTTTCTGTTTATAATTGAACTGCATGATTCCTTTAAATAGATTAGCTTACCCTTGCTTTTTGTGTTCTTGTCTTGTGTTGTATGTTTCCTCTTGCGATGATCACATATTTGGTGGGAGCATATGTGGTTGCAGTATCAAAGGCACTTCTGGAGGATAAAGAGCCATCGTTTTTCTTGTTGAGGAGGAGGTTCCAGTGGGAGCTTTAGTAGTGGTCAGTTTAAGTATAGAGTTTATTAGTTTAGTTTAAGTGTATAAGCGATATAATTTTATAGTCATATCTTTTGTAAGACTGTATTAATATATTTTGTACACTGAATTATCTGGTTTGGAACTATGATGAAACTCCCTATTTTTATTAACTTTAAGCTGCTGAAATTAGGACGTTACATTTCTCACATTTAAAAAAATATTTTTTAAGTAAAACAAACTAGTGTCTTCTTTATATTTTTAAAAATTGTAGCAAACATAAATTCCTCTTACTTTTTAAATATAGGATTAAATATAACTTTTTTCTCCAAATTATTATAAAAAAAATTGTGTTTCATCTTAAACTAAATTATAAAATATTTAGACTTTACACTTTATGAAAGTGATTAAAATATTTTTTTCAACAAACAATACGTGAAGTATATTTTTTGAGAAACGAAACTCAAGACTATAATATATGTCGTTTGCCGGAAGATATTTTGCATGAATTTTATAAGATGGAAAACAAAATATTTTATAATTTATTTTGTATATAAAACACAATTTTTATAATAATTTAGAAGTAAAAAAATACATATTTAACCTTAAATATATTTGAACATTCCTGTATAACATTTTTATTTCCAATTTTACTTATATAAGAGATTGAAATAAGATTTTTTCTTTCTTTCTTCATATTGTAAACTGATTATCATTCCATGGAATTGCATTGTTCTTTACATTGAATGTGGCAATGGTATTTAATAAGATGCTAGAATGGTATATATACTTGCAACTTTGTAGGAACATGCCAAAGCTCTTCTAAAGATCACACATATTAAAGTTTAGGATATTATCCTAAAAGAAGGGGTGTCCACCAAACAAAATTATCAATCAAAGAATTTAGAACACTATCACTCTATTTGAGCTAAAACACAACACACATAAAGATGAATATATTCTTTTTTCTCTTTTTTTTTCTAGTAATTTATTTGGATGATATTATCCTTTTTTTTTTAATTTTGAGTTAACACTTTTTTTTTAACTAATACATAATGTATTTCTTCAAGTGATATTTAAAAAAACAAGTGTTAAATATATAAGAAATAAATAGAATGATGAATTGTCATTAAATCCTAAACCCTAAACCCTAAACTCTAAAATGTGTTATTAAGAATTTATTTTAGTAATAAAAAGTTATTAGTCAATGCAGTAATCAATTTAAAAAAAATTATTAATTATTAAAATAGCCATGAATAAAAAATTATAATTGATTCCCTAATTTGACTTTTAAAATTTAACTAGCAAAGGAAATTAGTTACTAAATATTAGCTATCCAGATTTTTGTTACCAAAGAAATTTGTTTCTAAATTGGTCTCTAATGATCAATTTAACGACTAATAGCTTTTTGTCACTAAAATTGATTGTTAATAAGATATTTTTTTGTAATATTCGTTGGATTTAAAAAAACCAATAACTTTTTGTCCAATTTTTAATTTTTAATGTTATGTTCTTTTGTTTATAGTAGATACATTTTTTACATTTTTATCAGTTAAATTATTTGTTAGGTACCTTACATGAATATTATGTTTAAGGTTCAATTAGGTAAAAATAAAATGAACATAAATATATTTTCTTAAAATTTTGAGACTAAAATAGCCGAAAGAAAAAAACAAAATCATATATTAAAATTAAAAGAAATTAAAAATTATAATTTCGTGAAAATATTTTTCGCCGTTGCATCTTCAAATCTTTCAGAAGTATCCGGTGAATATTAGGTTTAAGGAATTATATTTAAAAAATATAAAACTGAAAGAGGTGCAAAGAAAAATCAATAAAGGTTGTAAAACGATATTTCTCCTTTTTTTTCTTTTTCTTTTCATGAATATTTTGGATCAAGCCCCATTATACACGTCTCTTAATTTTTATATCATATTTGTTTCGCATTGTTATTTTTCTTAAGATTTTTCTATTTGAACTCTCTTTTTGTTTCTTTCCTTTAAAATGACGTGATTATCCTTATTTTCTTCTTGCTGTTTCATGTTTTGGAAAATATTTTCAAGAGTGTTAAAAAAAGTAATGAATGTGTATTTCGAAAAATGTTTTCTGAAATGTTAAGAAAATAAAAAGTATTCCAAAAAATTGTATTCAAAACCGAAAAGAGAAAACAAATATTTTGAAAAATATTTTTCAAAACACTCTTTAACAATCAAGAAAGTATTTTTTTTATGTAAACTTGTTTAGATTCATAAAGTACCTTTTAGGACATTCTTTTCATTTTTGTATAACATTGTGTTTAAAAAATATATTCTCAAATATAAATAAATATTTCTATTAGTTCCTAAAATACTAGTTTCTCTATTTAAATTTTGAAAGATATTTTTTGAAAAAAAAATGACACAAAGAACATCAATGTTTATATACTTAAAAGTTTCAAAATTGAAGAAAAATCTACAATTGTTGTTTGAAAACAACCCAACAATCGTCACCATGATTAAAATAAATAAATATTTCTTTTTATCTTCGTTTCCTACACAAACAATAATCCATACTCCACCATAAAGACTATACTCACTTGGAATTAAACCATTTCAAAAATTTCCTTTCACTCCACACTTGCAAAAATACTAATCAATGCCCATGTATAATTATCATACACCTTGCACCAATGTTAGTCAATGTTTGTGCATAATAACCTATTCACTTGAAATTAAACCATTTAAAGAATTTTCTTTCACTGCACACCTGCATTAATGCTAATCAATGCTCATGTATAAACATCACACACATTGCATCAATATTAGTCAATGTTTGCGTTTCTTTCAACGCCTTGTGTAATCTAGATTGTATCAACACACCTTTGACTTGAGATTGTCACAAGCCAAAATTGATTCTTCCATCAAATTTATCTAGGTCACATTTGACAAAACTTGCAAATTTGTTGCAACTTCAACAACCAAGGATTATTCTCCAACATCAAAGAATTAATCTTTTTTAGTGTGACAGACCAGACTAAGCTGTAAATATAGAACATACTAAGAATATCTGACTGAACTATAAACTCTGATACCATGCTCATGAGAAAAAACGCCATGAAGAACATTAAAGTCTTTATGCTTTTACCCCGAGAATTACCCTGCTAATAGAAAAATAAGATAAAAATAATCAACACAACAATAAAACATGAAAACTTCAAAATCCAAGAAAAAAAAACATGATTGTTTTTTTATGACGACCAAATAATAACATTATTGAAAATTTGTACAACGTAGACCACTTTCCTATGCCTTTTAACCTCAAATATACCCATATTTCCCAAAGTAAAAATTTAACCAAAACTTACAACACTCTACTACAAGAGTATAAAAAAGTCAAATACAATTTTAAAGTACTTTTAACTTTGAGCATTTAAGCATCATGGACTTTAAGTCTATTATATAACTACTATCACTCATTTCATTATTTATCCTAGATGATTTAAAATTTTTTAAAATGTATTATTTTTATCGACACAATTTTTTAACACATTTTTTTTGTAACATTCTGAAAAGTATTTTTCAGAGCACAATTAGTTTCTTAAAATTTTTAAAAGTAGTTTTCAGGATATTTAAGATAAAAGAACTGTTCTAGACTATAATTTTAAAATTATTAAACAAAAAAACAAAGACGTGTTTATGATAATACATTTCATGACAAATAGAGCGTTTGAAAAATATTTCCCAAAACCTTTTCTTCTCTTCTATTTTAAAATATACTCGTATTTTCTTAACATTGCAAGATTTTATTTTTAATAAATATGCAAATCAACCCTATTTAATAAAATAATTTTTAATATATTTAGAAAACAAAAACTTGTTTTTAAAAGTATTTTCTGAAAAGACGTATCCAATAAAAAGAAGGGATAATGTGGTGGTATCAAAGCATTATTTGAGGAACTAAAAGCATAAAAGAGAACATAACATGCATGAAAGTGCATTGCAAAAGAGATTAAGGTATTTTGAAGAGAATATTAAAAATAGGAATAAAGATGTTATTTTAAATAAAAGAAACTAAAAAGGAAATGTACATAGAAAAATGGGGAGTGTAAATAGTAGACGCCTTCCGTTTTGTTTTGCATAAAACGTTTGTTTAGTGGTAATTTCTCTTAGCACCTCCATACCTTTGTTTAGTGAGAAAAGTTCCAATTGTCCATGAGTAAAAAATCTTCTACATTACATAATCCAAAATTCTATTCTAAATTAATGGATAATTCAAAAAATGTATCTCAATAACTATATTTTTGATTGTATAATTTAGAAAATATTTTAATCTAGAATGTATTTTACACTGTACAATTTAGAGAATATTCTATGTAATTCAAAAATATCTTATCAATTATATAATTGGAAATATATTTTCACATTACATAATCTAAAAATATATTATGAATTATATAATTTAAAATGTATTTCTAATTCAAAATTACATTGTAATTTAGAAATTTGAAATATATTTCAAAATTTGGAATTATAATAAATTATGTAAAACTATGTTTTTGAATTATGTAATTTAAAATATATCTCTAAATATTAGATAGATGATAAACCTGAAAATATGTTTCAAATTTAAAAATATTTTCTAAATTGTGTAAGCACTTTTGAACTTTTCGTGCAGGAAGAAATCGCATAGGGTGCAAAGAGCAACTGTCTTACTTATTACTTAATCCTTTCTTGTCGCTTTCATAAAGGTGACTTACTCTATTTTTTTTTTTTCATTCTCTTTATTGTTTGGGCTTAGTCCATTTTAACCTTTTAATTCATTGATGTTCTCTTGCAATCATATTTATTTATTTTAAGCAATCATATTTTGAACGCTTAATTTTATATTTTTTCTGCACATTTTATCACCATTTTATTTTATTTTTCCATATATTTATTGATGTTTTAAATTTCTTATCGAACAGTAACAAAGTTTGTAAAACCCTAGAAAATAAAGTTTTCCATATATGATAAATGTGAGGGAATTCCTAGGGAGGGAATTCCATTGAATGCTTAAATTTTTAGGGTGTGCACTAAGGATAGAACTGCTATATCTTGGGGAGTTAGTCCCGAAACTTTACTAGTCATTCATACTTATGTAGAGGAGAATGATTAAGTAGTAAGACTGACATGAGGTCCTATCATGAGAACGGCCACGGGGCTCTATGACAGTAAAAATGATTTACCATGTGCAGGTAGCTTGGGTAGGCGAGTTGTTCCACTACCACAAGTGCATAATGTCCCTAGTTCTACTTAAGTTGAACTTATCCGGAGAAATCGAGTTCTAGAGAGTCTGATCAAAAACATGTGTGTGATCTTGTTCGCTTAGAGGCACTTCTAGAGGATGAGGAGATATCAATTAGAGTAGGTAAAAGTTTTGAGGATCTTTAGTAGTGGTTAATTTATGTTTAGAGCTTGTTGGTTTAGTTGGTTTGTATAAATGATATATTTTCATAGTCCTATTTTTTTGTAAGACTGCATTAATATACTTTATACACTAGTTTACCTAATTTAAATATTATAATGAAACATCCTATTTTATTAGTTTTAAGCTACTAAAATGAGATGTTACAAAGTTTATTATAAAATGAAGTCGATTGGATTTATTTATTTATTGTTTAGGGTTAAATATGTTTAGTCCTTAATAGATGCAAAATTGGAATCCGTCCCTATCCCCTCCTAACCCAACTGCATTAACTTCTTTTTATGTATCAAACAGTTTTAGGATTATTTGTTGTTTTCACACGTTCCAATTCAAATGTTAATCTGGAACGCCATTTAACAAGCCCCCAAAATTATCGTTGCTAGATTAAAAAGACTATATCCGTTCATTTTTAAAGTTTGAAGAAAAAAATGTATCAAAGTTTGAAAGATGGATGAATTTTAATTTTGCATGTAAATTCCGATACTAAAAACGTACTTAACCCATTTTTTACTACACGCTTTTGTTTAATTAGAAATTTAACATATATAATTTAGTAAACATATGATAGTTAAGTGATAAAAACACAACTAAATTTATTTCAAATAAAAACTTTGGAGATATCCTTTTAATTAAAACTTTTTTTTACCAAAATTGTTTAAAAATAATTAAGACATATTTGTTTTGATATACATTGATTTATTTGAGATTACACACATTCTAGTTAATATATATATATATATATATATATATATATATATATATATATATATATCTTAAAAACTAAATAATTTTATAATAAATCCTTCAGAAAACTACTTTGTTATAAATAATTTTGTCAAAGAAGATCAAGTTGTTATTTTTTATGATGTCCAAGTGATATGAAAGATGTATTTAGAATTAGGTCAAACTAGAACTCATTAGAGTATTAACCTATGCATAGTCTATTATGAATTAATATGGCACAAAAATTTAAAAGGAGTATGAAAAATTGATGTACTAATCAATTAGGATAATAATCTAATAGATTAGATACCTAATCAATTAGGTTAATAATAGAATCAGTTAAATTTCTCAGAACTGTTATTTGAACATAAAATCTGGAAGAATTCTGTCTTCACAAAATTGAGCAATTCATTTATGGAAAAGATTCAGAGAAAGTCTTCTTGGAACACAATGTAGGAAACAATTGAAGTTCAATCAAGATTGGAATTAATCACATAGATATTGGCTTGACAAGATGAAAGGAAATCTGATTGAACAAGTGTATTCAATCTGATTATTGAATTTTGAATTTGTCTTTTTTTATCTAAAAATCATTGTGAATGTAATTGTGTTTGGTGCAAGTGTGTGTATAGCCTTGCATAAGTTTTTTTTTTCTTGATTTAGAGTTAAGATTTTCTAAGTGCTTTGTTAATCTTGTAAATCTTTGAGACATAATGAAAAAAACTCTCTAAATATATTTGTTATGGAAAACTGTATGTGGATTCCAAGAAATCGAACAAATATAAACCCCTTTTATGTGTTTATCTTTCTATATTATTCTTACTCTTTTATATTAAAGTCTATTTCATATACCTTTTTGATTGATTAAAAAAGTTGTTTTACGCTCTTTGTTATAAAAGCTTAGTTATATCCATTTTAAAACGAAGAGCAAAATTAGATTTAACATCTTTAAAATATAGTTTATAATTTATTTCTGCTTTTATCACTCCATTTTTTTAACACTGTATCTTGTACTTATGGTTAAAAACTGGAAAAATATTTTTATAATGTAAGTATCTTCGAGACAATTAACGTGATTTACTCTTAAAGTATAATAATTTTAATTGTATTTTAATATAGTTGATTCATTTCTTCTCTTTCTCTTTTAACTCATCCGAAAAAGCAATTTCTCCACATTTTTTTTCCTTTCAAATATTTTCCCTCTATTTATCAAATTGTTTTATCCTTTTTCTTTCTTTTCTGAAGTATAAGATTGAGCAGGTAGATTTAGGTAGAAAATGGACTTTTCCAAGGTTTGATTTCAGCCTTATATGTTTGACTTTAAAATTGGGTCCTGTTGTATTTTCTTTTAGGTCTATCAACCGACCAATGCATAAAGTCGTACCATATATATAAACTAATAAATATACTTAAATTTGTTAACTTTAATATACAAAAAAATATTTTAAAATTACTCATAAAATTAATTAATGAAAGAAGAAACATATTTATGATATTAGTCTTAATTTAAAAATAAATTTTCACTAGTAATTGATAACTTCTATGTTATAATGAAATAAATATGAACTTATTAAAATCATTGACACATTCAAATGAATGAATATAGTATGTTTGGAATATGAGTGAATGTCTTTGTTAATAGACTTCGCAATAAATTAAAAGATATTATATATATATATATATATATATATATATATATATATATATATATATATATATAAATGTATTTTTTTTTTTTTTTTTTTTTTTTTTTTTTTTTTTATATATTTGTTTTTTTGTATTTTTTTTTTT
>Ga0099822_1008317_pt1 | contig 13284 bp, 9 predicted proteins | sample CowpeawhiteBW_FD_76839 | JGI IMG/M metagenome (GOLD analysis project Ga0099822, IMG submission 76839) | Root nodule microbial communities of legume samples collected from California USA - Cow pea white BW | ecosystem: Host-associated > Plants > Roots > Nodule | place: USA: California | collected... | reverse complement strand
TGTGAGACTTGGATGTTTATACTACAGGCGAGGAGTCTGTAGGGCAGGACTATGAGCGGGATAGGCTCATAGGGTTGGACCACGAATGAGTTAGTTTCGTGGGAGCACAGGGAAGTCCCAAGATCTAGTTCATGCATATGACTCGTGAAGGACTATGAGGTCATGGTTTGGGTAATTTGGAAATTATGAAGTTAATTATATTTGGGTTGGGAAATATACTCGTAAGCATGTTTATTTCACATACATCTGTTTATATTTTGTTGTGCATAGCTCACCCTATCTGTGTGTGTGGCGATGATCGGATATCTTGTTATCCGGGAGCAAATGATGTGACAGGTGGGCCAGGAGATGCATAGACTCGGAGCGAGGGCTAGCAGGGGATATTTTGTATATATATAGTATATGTTGATGATTTTGTTTTGAGAACCTCATGTAAATTTGGCGGGAGCCATTGCTTTTAATTCCATTTCATGAAATTTTGTATTCTTGGTTTACGACTTTATATCTATTAAAGTTTTAAATTTCCCGTGTTTTTGGGAAATAGTTTATATTAAATGTGGACTTTATTGTAATTCTATTTTTAATTTATTTATTATCAAGTAATATTCCTTAGGAATGTTACATGGGTCACTTGGAGTTGGCTATTGAGATGCTTCAGTAGGACTTGGTTTCTAGGATGCTTTAGTTGCACGTGGCTGTTGGGATTCCCTTGATTAAGCCATATGAATTTCAGTTGCTTGCGGACAAACCCTTTGATTGTGCCCTATTTGCTTACAGATATGACATGTCTTACGTAAACCACCTTTTCTCAATCCTGTTTCATTTCTTCTGATCTCCCATTGCTCTAATCTTCTTTTTTTCTTTGGCCTACCTAGTAATATTCTCTTCGAGGGGGTAACAATGAGGATATGGAGTTGTCTCCCACAAACTCTGACCATTGATAGGATATATTATGAAGGTGTAGATCTCTTCATAGGTAGACTTCCTAAACACAACTAGGATGAAGTTTTCTCCATTGAGGTTTAGAAACTTCATTGCAGACAGAGAATGGCAACAAGAAATACCACTTATACTCCATTTTTTGCATGTGCATGATTGTTCGTCTATATTGAAAACAAACTTCTCCCCTAATTGCGAGACGTGCCTAACTTGAAATAACTTCTCTGTAGACCAGTTGCAACGACACATAAAAACACAATAATCAAACAATATTCGTATTTTCAAACAAAAAAAATGCAGCACTTACCTAGGAATCAAATTGAAGCCTCAAACATATTGTTTACCAAGGTATCAGATTGAGCTTTAATGGTAAATCTTGATCTTGACCAATATTTACGTCAACTGTAACATCCCGACCGAATATTACGGGTTTAAAATATAATATAAAATAAGAAAATAAAATCACATTTATTATAAATCAATTTCCCAAAAACGCGAGAAATTTCAAAGAATTTATTTCATAATAAAGATAACTTTAAGTTCAAACCTTCTCAAAATTCAATAAAATACCAAAACAGTCTCATAATAGATTACATCTTTATTCCAAAACCATAAATGATAAAACTCTATAAAACTGTTCCCATGAGTTTTCCCTGCTCCGCTGCTTAGCCTTACCAGATCCACCTGCAACATCATTTGCTCTCGTGTACCGCGTATACGATCATCGCCAAACACAAGCAGATAGGGTGAGCTAACAAAATAAACATATATATATATATATATATATACATATACATATATATATATATATATATATATATGGCACAAATATACCAATCACACAATCACACCAAAGGAATTTCATCCTTTGATATCACATCACATGGCCACCACCATGTTATTCGTGTTCTACATCTTTTAGTGAGTACCTCAAGGTGTCTTGCTGCCATACCTATCAGCCACAACCGATAGAGCACGTGCAGGAAACCATGCTACATATCATACACTGTAACGTCAGGTGGAGTTCCCATATACGAACATAATTCGTAACGTTCCAACACTACCAAACTCGCCAGTCAACTACTGAGGAGGGCAATCTATCTGGTCCCATCCGTACTGGCCACAACCAGCACACTCACACCGGCAACACTCACCAACCCGAGCTCAACTCAAGGGTTCCTCGTGTTCATCCGCCATCCCGAGCTCAACTCGAGGGATGTCATTCCGAGCTCAAATCGAGGAATGCCACGTGCTTAACCCCTATCCCGAGCTCAACTCAAAGGATACATTCCGAGCTCAACTCAAGGAACACTAGCAAGATGACCTTTAAGATATCTTAGAAGCCTTCTAGATCACTCACATCATAGCAAGCATAACACCAATCTGCTGTAGCAAAATCGCCTGGCGGGGGACACGTACCACCAGGCGCTGCCGCTTCCAGATTGCCTGGCGGGGGACACGTACCGCCAGGCGTTAAGCGCCTTAGTCTTCACTGCCACTACAACTATCGCCTAGCGGGACTTCCTCTACCGCCAAGCGCTACACCAGTACTTGCACATTACTGGTTTTAGTTCAGGTTCAAGCTCACTTCACACAGGTTGCTCTCATTTGCTCTCATTCTAGAGTACCCCTAATGAAAAACATTGCCATCTATAATGTTACAGGCCTTATAGCATCTCACACGTGCATTCATCCCCTAGTCATATAGACCATCCCAAGCATGCTCAAACAAAATATAAGCAGCGACATTCTAACAATTTTAAGCATATGATCTTATGCACCGATGCAATTTAATATTGACACCCATGCCTTCACCAAACCAATTCTTCGCATGTGAATAACCCAAAGGAACATTCAAATTGATAGAGACTTACCACATAACCTAATCATGCTTCGTTAGAAGTTACTTGAACTTATCCAGAGCTTGTTCATGTATTTTACTGACTCCAAAATTAGCAATATTAAGCAATGTATAGATCTAGCTACTGACCTCCAAATCCAATCTCCACCGTTCAAAGTGAAGATCCACATGTTATGGACCACCTGTCAAAGTTTCACCTAAATCGGACGGTTAACGAACCGGAAAATTTAGTTTTATGAAAACTGCGCAAACCAGAAAAATGGTGGCGCCTAACGCCCAGAAGTGAGGATGTGGCGCCTGGCGGGACTGAGCTAGCGCCGTGCGGTTCCTGTTCCGCGAAAAATACGAAAAACAGTATTTTTCGTGAATCAGAGCACCACACATCATTGTTATGGCACTTGGCGGCCAATTGGATGCCGCCAGGCGGTTCCTGTAGTTCCAGGAACCCAGACATCCCACTCGCACCTATGAATCTCAACCACTCTTACTGTCACATCGCCTGACAGTACATAGCTCACCGCCAGGCGGATCATAGCTTTCTGGAATTTCCAAAACTCCTTCTTGCACTGCGCGAACTAAATTCCCAAATTCCCAAGTTGTCTAGAAATGCGTTCCTTCATCAACTACCATATTCCAATTGACTAGCCTTCATTTTATGCCATTGATAATCAAGTTAAATCTTAAATCCACATTGAAACATTGCAATTCGCGCATTATTTACCATTGTCACGAAATTCCCAATTTCCCATCCCTAACCATGTTCATGTGATTTCTTCCCAATTTAATTTTCCCAATACATGTGATCTCGTCAACATATGACATTAAATCATTCACAAATAGTTAGGACTAGATTTTCCTCTAATCATAATCCGTCTAGAACAAGAAAAACATAAAAATCAAGATAAATCCACTTGTGTCGCCTGGCGGCCGGGGGTGTGCCGCCAGGTGGTCCCTCTGCAGGAACCCCAAAACCCGAACAAAATGAAGTGTCTGTCGCCTGGCAGTGATTCATCACCCGCCAGGCGGTTTCTTGAAAAATTGCAGAAACGCAGAATCACACAAAATAACTAGATTAAGGACATCCAATTCAACATATATTGCATATCATTAACAAAACGAATACAAAAATAGCGGAGTACAGCTCCCCTAACCTGGTTTCTTTGCTTAAAACTTGAGTAGCCCTTAGTTCTCCCTTACTTCCAATAGCCTTCCTTAGTTCTCCTCAATTTAGCTTCAACGTCTCACTCAATACACTCACCTTACTCTGATTTTCGTATTCCTTTACCCATCCAACAAAACTAGCCACAAAACCTTTCTCTTTTTCTCTTAATTGGCCAATAATTGGTGTCTTAATGTGGGATTAATGATGCAAAACGAAATTACAATTAAACTAAGGTTAATGTCGTTCAATTTGTTGTCTTATAATGGTTTTCCAGCCCTCCCTTGGCTGCTTGGGTTTCCTTGCCCTTTCACCTTCATGCCAAAGAACATTTTGGCAAAAAAAAATAAAGTTTAATTTGGGTTCACCAAGGTTTAAACCCCTCACCATGCCAAAGCCAAATCAATGTTCCACCATTTAACCAATTCATGTTTCATGATGATTAATATAATTTTATGATTATATTATTACTCAACATTCTCTAGCATATTATTAAAAACAATAATAATTAAATAACACACAATAGGACTTGAACCTAAGTCTTCTCACACATTTAAGTACTCTCAACCACTTGAATTAATATTTTCCCAGGTCATAGCTTTCCGCATTAAATGTCTTAAATGCTCCTACTACCCGCATTTATTAAATAATTATTTCATTAATTATTTAAATTCCTCGGGTCTTACATCAACCATTAATATTTCAATTAGGATAGAATACAACCACTTTGGCTGGAAATAAAATGAGTAAGCATTAAAAATAGTGTAACTTAAATTCAGTTACCTGGGGAATTACAATCAATTGCTTAAATGCATCCTCGTTCACCTATTTTATACACTACAAAATAAATTGGATTTTCTGACGGTCAATATCAGTCGATAACTTTAGAAATCCGTCGGTGACAACATTTTTTCCGCAAAATATTGACAAACAAAAATTTGTCGATAAAAACGTTGTCGGTAATAATTACCAACATATATATCCTTTGGTAATTACCAACGGATATCCGTCGGTAAATAGATATATTTTCGATAGTTACCGTCAGATATATCCTTCGATAATTATCGACAGATATATGCTTCGGTAATTATTAAAAAATGTTAATAATTATCTATTTTTGATTATTTGATTATTTGTTTATTTCAGATTTAGATTTAAATTTTTAATATTTCATTAATTAATTATTTTTTATTGTTGTGAATGGTTTAAATGTTCTTCTTCTTCAATTGCTATTTTCATCCCAAAATCATATAATTTAAAGTTAATCACATAACAAATAACAAGGTAAAAGTAATAGAATATTAAGTTAACCACAATTTAAAAAAAATAACACATAGTAATAATATTCATTCACTAATGCAAAATTATAAAATATTTCACAGCTAATCATTTACATACAACAACTTCTAAATCCTGAAAAATAAAAAAAAAATACAAAACTGTTTAGCTACCACCCAACACCATTCAACCCGCAAGCACAACCACGTCGGAACGACAACTCTTCCGCTATCACCTAACACCATTCATCTCGCAAGCACAACAACACCAGAATGACGACACCCACTTTCATGGAGAACACTAACCACCATCACACAATCCATATGCACCTTGCCACCGTCTACAAAGTCACTGTAGTTCCCCAAACAAAGTCACCGAACACCATTCACCTACACACAAAAAAACAAATTCATCACAAACCATCATAGATCCATGCCTCAACCATCATCATACATTAATTCATCTTCCTCACGCTAAGTTCCGAACAAAAAACGAAGCGGCAGAGTGCCCAAAGAGCGAAAGCACTGGAAACCAAGCAGTGAATAAACCCCTGCACAAAAGTGAAAGCGTCGGTGACAAAAGTGAGATTCAAGAAGACGAAGAAGCAATTATATTGTGGAAGAAGACAGAAAATGGAAATTCACAGTGGCGTCAGATGAACTTCCTATGGCGGCCAACGTTGTCCACGACAACTTTGTTTGAACGAGGAAGGCTTGGTTGCAGGTGTGGAGGTCATGATGAGAGTGAACACATGGCTCCAAGTTTGAGACGCCTCACGAAGAATGAGTTGCTATGCAAGGTGTTTGGCCACATATTTTGGTTTGAGAGGTCGCAAAAATGGTTTAGGGAAACAGTAACTATGATTTTTTATGTGTCGTTAATTTTTCAATTGGGTCGCTATTTGAGTAGGCTCAAATTAGGGTTTTTAATACATTTTTAAATCAATTAGGAATTAATGATTTTATTATACCATTTGAAACTAACTACAATTCAATGAAAATAGGATTTATTACAAACGTAAAACAAAAGATATAAGAATAAAAATACACGTGTAATAAAAATAATAGATATCATTTAATTAATTAATTAAATAACATAAAAATTAGAAAAGTAATATTATACTAATAATTAATGGTAATAAAATCTAATATTATAAAAGAAAGATAATTTAAAATAAATGTTTTCCTAAAAATTAAATTTTTTTATTAAAAATATTTAAATAAACAAATTAATTAACACAAAAATTAAAAAAAACAATAAAATAATCAAATAATCAGTAACTAGCGATAAAAATCTTATACTATAAAAAATATTGAAATAAATATTTATTTATAATTAAAGTTATTTTTATCAATCAAATTTAAACAGTAATTACTTAAAAGGAAATATAAAAATACTAAAATATTAATAAATTATAGTAATAAAAATCTTATATTATAAAAAAATAAAATTTTAAAAAAATGTTTTTCTATAACTAAAATTATTTTAATAAATAAAATTTAAATGAATGAATCGATTAATTAACTCAAAAGTTAAAACAATTATAGAATATTAATAATTAATAGTAATAAAATCTTATATTATAAAAGAAATAAGATTTAAATAAAAAAATTTATAACTAAAATTATATTCGTTTAAAATATTTAAATGAATGAATGAATTAAAAATTAATTAATTAATTAATAATTGAGAGTTATCAAATTCTTATATTATAAAAATATTTAAGTAGATTACGGAAGAGTGATATCCTAATTTTAAATATTTTTTCTTTCTTATTTTTCATTTAGTTATTTTTTAATTTGATTGGATCAATTATAGATAAATATTAATTAATTAACATAAATTTTTTTTTAAATAATATAATATCAATAACTAATATTTTCAAAGAAAAAAATAATATCAATAACTAATAATTAAATTCTATATTTTTTTATAAATAAATATTTCCATACGAAAGAAATTCGAAATAATTTTTTTCTTATAATATAGCAGTTTTGTAAATGATATATTCTTCTTTAAGCTTCCTTTCTTTATTATTAATTTTTTTTAGTTTTTTTTTTTATATGATCACATCAATTACATATAGGTTTTATTTAAATAATACAAAAATCAAAAAATATTAAAATACCAATAATTGAGAATGATAAAAATATTATATTAATGATAAAAATCTTATATTAATTTAAAATAAATGAATGAATTAACATAAAGGTTTAAAAAATAATAATTTCCTAGTAATAAAAGAAAGAAATTTTGAAATAAATATTTTGTTAATTTAAATGCTATATATTATATTCTTTATAAATAAATATTTTTTATGATTAAAATTTGGAATAAATAATTTTTAATAATAATGTATTTTATCGAATGTTATATTTTTTTAAGATCATTTTCTTTATTATTTGTCTTTTAATTATTTTTAATTTGATTGATCAATTACCGACAGATTTATTGATGGATATTAGGGTATAAGATTATCGATAGATTTTTCGAAGATTAATTCGTCGATAATTAAAATTTGTTTTATCTGTTGGTAATTAAAAATTTTAAATTCATCGATAAAATTCGCCAGTAAATGAAATTTACTGACAAAAAATTTTCGTCGGTAAAATTCCATCGGTAATTATAACATTTTTTGTAGTGATATTTCTCATCTCTCTTTCCCATTCTTGTGGGTGTGTGACTGCAACTGCTCTACACATTAGACGCCTTAGGGTTTTTGCAAGAAATTTCTTTCTAAAATTGGCATACAAATGCCTTACACAGAAACATTGATCAACTCCAGGCAGAAGTTCTTGTATGGCTGGTAGTAGGCCCTGTCAATATAAAAAAAATAAAGCAATACGTTAAAATTGTTGATCATATATAAATGTGTATGATGCACACACTACAGCTCCACCAAGATCCTCAATAAGTAGCTCCAAAAATCAAGTCCAGGAATCCTTGTTCTCAACCTCTACAACAATATATGCAATAGGTAACATTTGGTCATTAGCATCTCGACCAATAGATGTTAACAACTCTCCCCCATATTTTCCTTCCAAGAAAGCGCCATCCAATCCAATTATTAGTCTGCATGAAATGAAACTATCTTTGCATGCTTTCAAACATGCATAAAACCTCTTGAATATTGGTTGTCCTTAATTCTCCTCAACATTAACTTTGACTGTTGATCTTGGATTTCTTACTAGAAGCTCATGTGCGTAATCATATATCATTTTGTATTGTTCCTTAAAGGACCCTTCAACATTTTGTGTTGCAATTGCTTTGGCCCTATAAGCCATACACCTAGAGATATCAACATTCCATTTTCTACTAATTTTTACACGGATTTCAATTCCCTTTACTTTTGGGTTTTCCCTAACTATTTTTTCCAGATTTTTACTCAGCCACTTTAAACTAAGTACACGTAGGTTGAATTCCCTACTACATGTGTGCTTATCTAAAATTTTTCACAACTGCCAAGTTTTAATTACTTTCATATAACCACAATATGCAATCCATGGTCATTTTCCTTTCCCACCTATACATTTTAACCTCACTCGCCTTTTATCATTCTTTACGAAGTTATATTTCTCCCATTTTCCAAAGCTGATGGCTTCTAAAAGTTCCTCCTTTTCAGTGAAATAGGTCCCCACTTCCCATTTATAATCAGCCATTGTCTTGGGCATTATAAAAGTAGCAAAATTCCCATACCCCTCTTCATCATTATCTACTACACCACTCATATATTAATCAGATAGCCATTCATTATCAGACAACCCCCTAACATCATCCTCCACATCAGTATCATACAGTTGGTTGACTTCTGGCCCAATAATAGTAGATTGTCCACGTGAAACAGATTCAACCTTAACTTTTACATTACCAGACCGTTCCTTGTTACCTAGTTCATCATCTATATCACAATCAATACTTACATCTAGTAGGTTGTCAATACTTTCATTCATGCTACCATCAAGTCCAAACTCAATCCAACTGTGAACATCACAATCTTCTTCTATCCCAGTCTGCCCCACACCTTGATATTGAACTCCTTCCTCCCTTAATTGAGTCTTTGCTTCAGCTTGACAATGAACTCCATCCTCCCTTAATTCAGCCTCAGCTTCAACTTCACACTGAACTCCATCCTCCCTTATGTCAACCTCACCTTCAGCTTGACATTGCAAACCATCACTAATATTAGACTGAGTTCCCTCTTCCCTTATTTCAGCATCACTTTAACCTTCACATTCAACACCATCTCCTAAAACAACAACTTCACCTTCACATTCAATACCATCTACTACAACAAGAACACTCTCACACTGTCCTCTTTCTTCCCTTAATTCAACCTCAGCTTCAACTTCACACTGAACACCCTCTCATAAAACACTTGCACCACCCTTCTCCTGTGTGTTAGGTTCATCTGGAAAATATTCCAACATTTCAATCACCTAGGGTTCAGACAATGTGTGTTCCACAAATAAATTAACCTGACCATTTAGTCTTGCGATATTAACTATATGCATCGCACCACTATTATCACACAAAAGCTGCAGTCTGTCATCCAATACAGAAACACCTCCAACAAAGAACCATAATTTATTCTCTCGAACATACATGAGCCCTTTTATCAAACTTAAAACAACATAAAAGCTTCACATGTCTGGGTTGAAGGATAACGTAGTACTTTCCTCATATTCATACCGCAACTTCCCATCACTTAAGAATTTACCTCCATGGTGAAAAGCCACCTCAAATTCCTCGTCCATCACGCAAACACGTATACAGATAGATACATAAACCTATATATTAATCAAATCTTGACAAAAAAATAAAAAACATATATTAAATACAAACGAAACTGAAATAGACACACCAACAACACTTTAAACATGGGAGACCACAACGCAAAAACGTTTACACATGGTGGGCCAACAAAACCATATTTAAACACCTTCAACCCATAATCAATACTATGGTTCCCCCAAAACACACAAGCCCCATAACCAATATTCTGGTTCCCCAAAACACAAACACCATAACATGCACTGAACAACTTATTCAGAAATTGACATGTTATAGAGAGGAACTCACCTTCTCCACCCTTCTATTAAATGAATGCACGATTCAGATTAACGAACACCTCGTTTGCACTTGGATTCCAACAACTTCTCCCCCTTGTCTTCTCTTTGCTTCTCTTTGCAAATAACCCTTAGTCGTTTGCGTTTCCCCCAAATAATATTTTCGCCCGTTCCTTATTCTGCCAATTCCCTAATTAACTTATTCAACAAATATAACATTTAACACATCATTATTTTTTATCAAGCCACGTGAGTAAAAAACAACACATCAGCATGCCTAGTCACTGTTCACTTAACAGTCACTGACGCCATTAATGATGATGGTAGAATTCTTGCTATTTTTCAAAAATAGGAACCCAATTGAGTCAAATAAAAATTAGGCGACCTACTTAAGATTTCACTACAAATATGGGAACATCTGGAATGATTTAACCAAATATTAAAGTTTCTTTATTAGTCCCGTAAAGAATTTTATTTTAATTAAATTGAAATGGTGTCTTGTAGACATAATTTTAGTATTATAAATAAAGTCTTTTGAATCTTGTACGACTTTAATTTATGTTAATTTATTGAGTTTTTTTTCTTTTACATTCATAATGAAGTACCAAAGTGACATATTTTTAATAATTTTTCATTTGTGTAAGTCATGTATGAATGAGACTACTTCATTATATAACTAAAGTCATATGAATGTGGAACGACTTTTGTGTTATTAACTTTGTAGTGAAGTCATCACATGTTGACACGACTTCAATGATATTAGGTTTATAGCAAAGTCGTGCCTGGTTGGCATAAAGTTCAGATGAATGTTCTCAACCAAAGTTGTTTAGGTTTTGCACGATTTTGACATTATAGGAAATATTTTAACCTTATTTTTTTACATGTGCTTAATTGAATTCAATAAAATATAAATATTTGTAGTAATTGTTTGATTAAATTCATTAAATTGATTTAACGAAGAAAGAGATAAATATTAAATATAAGTAATAGAATTTATTTTTTAATTTGATAAATAGTAAAAAATATGTCATTATAAGAGAAATAACATATATTAAAAATGAAGTAAACAAATTCGAATATAGTGAGGTCAATAATGTTACAAGTAATGAAATCTTTTTTGCCAATATGGGTAGTTGCTTTTGTTATGAGTTTCAGTTCTACAATAGGAACATTTTTTTGGCTTATTTGGAATTGGGTGGTTCATTTCATTATGGATACAATTTGAAGTTTGTCTTCTCGATTCCTTACGTATTAAATTTTGTCCCATATAAGTAAACCAATAATCTTCATTTTGAATCGGATCAAGTTGGACCTCATAAACCTTGAAAATATTGTGGAGGTTGTAGACAAAGTCAACAAATATTGTTAGTTGTAAATGACAATATGAACAAACAACAATGACATGAGGACAAAAAAGTTGAATAGCTTGAACTCCCCACAATCACACCATCAATCATTTAACTTAATTGTGAATGACATAGGCTAATGTCCAAGTTTGGGAGTGACTGTAAGATTCAAGAAATTTAAATAATTAAATAAATATTTAATAAATGTGGGTCGTGGGAGCCTTTATGGCATTTAATGTGGTTTGCTATGATGTGGAAAAGTACTAGCTTAAGTAGTTGAAAGTACTTAATTATGTTAAAAGGACTTGAGTTCGAATCATATGTATGCTAATTGTATGCTATTTTAATAAGTGTATTATTTTAATGTTATGTTTGAACTAAGTAGTGATAATGTAATCCTAAAATTATAGGAATTATCATGAAACATGAATTGGTTGAATTTGTTGTGTATTGAATTTGTAATTGAGTGGTTGTGGGTTCAAACCTTACTAAGAACAAATTTAACTTTCTTTTTGCCAAAATTTCCTTTAGCATGGAGATGAAAAGGCAGAAAACCCTAGCTACCAAGGGAGGCAGCTTAGTGGGCTGGGAGGCAACCAATAATGGTCTTTGAATGGTCATAACACCTAATTCAAAGTCATTTTCGTTTCCCCTATCATTAACAAGCATTAAGGCTTAGTTAAGAGTCTAATTAGAGAGTTTTTGGTGAAGAAAGAGAGGCAAACGTGAAGGGGTAGGGAGAAATGAATTTGATAGTGGAAAAGAGGGTTTGAAGGTGAGTGTTGTGTGGAAATTGATAAGAGCATTAAGTGTATTGGGAGAAGCCAAGGTTGGATTAGTGGTGGCACGAGAAGTTTTGATTCCTCCAAATTGAGCAAGGATTAACATGTTAGGGGAGTTCCTTTATGTGTATGAATTATCTGTGATTATTATTGTGTTGTAATGCTTGAATATGATGCTTTGCATGATCAAAAGCCTGTTGTTTTTGCGTTTCTGGAAAATTTCTAGAAACCGTCTGGCAGCTTCGAATATACCACCAGGCGACACATGAGAGTTAACCCAATTCTGGGTTTTTTTGTGATGAATCGCCTGGTAGCAAGGATGACTCCTTCAGGCGATGCGAATACTGTGCAAAAACGTTATTTTTCGTAATTTTTGTGCAATAGGAACCGCCGTGCGTAGGTTTTATACCGCCAGGCACCAAGCTCTTCATTTCTGGTTTGTGCAATTTTTGTAAAACTGCATTTTCCAATTCGTTAACCGTCCGATTTAGGTGAAATTTTGGAAGGTGATTCACAACATGTTGTTCCTCACTTTGAACGGTGGGGATTTGAATTGGATGTCTGTAGAGAGAGATATACGTCACTCATGATTGATTATTTGAATTCCCTAATAGTATGATTACTAATGGATGATTAAGTGTGCTCAAGTGCTGATATGGCCTTGATTGGTGAATGTATATATATATATATATATATATATAAATATATAGATGTGTGATTGATGAGTATGTTTTTGGTAGTGCTTGCTGAGACATGTTGAATATATGAACCTATATATGTTAGCTCGAATGTATGATGTTATAAGTGTGTGAATAAGGCCACTATTGATGATATCACTATGACCGAGTGTTGC
>Ga0099822_1008311_pt1 | contig 13290 bp, 7 predicted proteins | sample CowpeawhiteBW_FD_76839 | JGI IMG/M metagenome (GOLD analysis project Ga0099822, IMG submission 76839) | Root nodule microbial communities of legume samples collected from California USA - Cow pea white BW | ecosystem: Host-associated > Plants > Roots > Nodule | place: USA: California | collected... | reverse complement strand
TATATATATATATATATATATATATATATATATATATATATATATATATATATATATATAATATCTTTTAACATATGTATGTAAAAAAAACATGCAGTTTCAAATTTTTTCCCTTTTCTCATTTTCATTAATTTAAAATATAACAACATATCCTTAATATTATTAACTCGAGTGAAATTGGAATGAATTTCTTTAAATGAGAAGATCAGAAATAAGTAAATTTAAGTTTTGCAAACAATGATTAAAAGAAGAAACTTCATGGTTACTAAGATATCAATTCAAAGTCGATTACGAGCATAACTTGATTTTTTTTGTTTGAATCAATAATTGAACTGCCTTTTTTCCTTTTACTTTATCTCTAAGAATGAATATTTTCCGTATCAAATAATCCTTCTAACTGTTTTTTTATTTATTTAAAAACTTCAAACTCGTTCTGATAATTACACATATAAAGTGATTTTGATAGAAGTTGTCTAAATAACATTCATTTAGTCAGCATCAATTATGGCTAAAATATATGAATAAAATCAACATTGCAACAAAAAGATGAAAGGTGAGATAACTATGTGCAAACCTCTCTTGTGAAAAAAATATGTCAATAGTTTCAACGCACTATTAAATATCAATTACAAAGTTACCCAATACTTTATGTAATTTACCTTTAAGTCCATATCCAAATCATCCGTTAATCTATTCCTTATTTTATTATTATCATTGAGAAGAAGATACTAAAAAATGGATAAATTCTTATATATTTTTAAATAATTGAATTACGTATATAATAATCAAATTACGTTAACCTAACTTTGACTCTTTAATAATTGAATTAGTTTTTAAAAATTATTGAAGGTAAGACTTGGTTGGTATTTTTGTAGAAATAAATTTTAAATAGACCAAAGAAAGGGTATAAATATTTATTATTTTTATTGTGTTAATCTATCTAAACTTCAGTTATAAGTATTACTAATTGTTACTATTTATACATGTCTAGAATCACAATACCATCTCTCAATGGATACAATTTTGGTGATAACAAATATATATGTATTATTACATGTATTATTGTTAGAATTATGAAACTTCTATATGGCCTTATATTCTTTGATTGAAATGAATAATCAATGCTTGCACTAAACCCGTAATTACAAATGTTATTTTACACAAAATCAAAGATAATGTGTAAATTTATACACTGCCTCAACGTCCAAAGCCTTATGGAAACTTATGATTTCAACAACGTTTAAAATATCTATCTTTTGAAATATTTTAAAAATGTGAATCGACCTTATCAAATTATGTTATTTCATATTATCTTGTATATATTTATGCATTGTTTCCTGATTTACAATGTACAACTTTATACTTAGCACAAAACAATTGTCATCATATAAATGGAGGACTAAATTAGGTCAAGATTTTGAAGACGGACTAATTTCAATTTTCACTAAAAGTTAAGGGACCAACAACATATTTAATGTAATGTTCGATTTAATAGAGAATAAATCATATAAATGAAACATCACATAGAATATAATATAAAGAGCAAAGTCATGGAGTATAAGTACCACCCCTTACAATTATCCGAAAATATTACTCGAAAAGAAAATTAAGACACACCACGATGCCATTAACAAAACAGAAAAGTTCAACACATACCCCAAGGACTTGCCCATAAGCAGGGAATTACAAAATAATGAAAACTCTTCCAACGTGGGCTCAATAGTGAGCCCAATACCAAACCATGTCCAACTAAGCTGCAACATTTCCGTCGTCACTGTGATCACCAAGAGTTCCCATATCTGCTCACACAAAGGGATTGGTGATCATTGCAAAAAGGAAAACCACACAAGAAGACAACACAAACAAGAAGGATAAGCTAGAGTAAAAAGGATTTTCATCATACAATTAAGCATACAATTCAAATATCAAGAACACACAAATCAATCAAGCATGTGATAACAAACAAGAATCTAAGACTCAATTATCCAGATACATATAATTGGTCGGATTCACTGGATGTTTGCACTTATGGTGGCCTCTATTGCCAATGGGTTTCACCCTATCACACACAAGGTCAGCCTTCAAACATCTAAGGGCCATTATCCTGCTAAAGACTAGGGTCTCCTGCTACTCTCACCACTTGAGTCAGTTCGCTCTACATGAGACTAACTGACTCTTTAGAGTTTCGAAATACAATCCTTACTTGAATCCTTACCTAATTATACACATTACGGCACCACCATGAACACTTACCAAGAGGTTCATGGAATTACGTCCATCACCTACGACACCACCATGAGATCTCACCAAGAGATTCATGAAATTACGTCCATCACATACAACACCACCATGAAATCTCACCAAGAGTTTCATGGAATTACGTCAATATTCATACCAAAGCCATGTCTCACAAACTCACCATAGATTTATCAAGCATACCAATCTCATGCCAATATCCAACCAATCAACCCATCCTTATTCATGCATTTATTCATACCAAGCTCATCAATTCCAGTCCATACAATCAGATAACACATGCATATTCACATACTTCATGCTTTAAATAGAGTAATCAAATCAATAATGTGACCAACAATCAAAAACATAGAAGAAAACAGCACTAGAGCACGTCCCTAAACAAATCTCGCTCAGGTTGGAAGCACTCGCTCAGGTGAGAGAGATTCTCTCGCTTAGGCGAGCCCTTTTTGCCTAGGCGAGAGTTCGAGTAGTGGAACAATAGGATTTTTGCATTTTCTTGCTTAGGCGAGACCTCTTCGCTTGAGCGAGATGACTTCTCCCTCAAAACTAGAGCTCGTCGCTTGAGCGACAACTCGAGCAAAAGCCTAGGAGGGTTTCTGATACTCTCGCTTAGGGGAGACCCACTCGGTTGGACGAGAATACCAGATTCCCTCCACTGTTCACGCATTCAAAAGCATGAGTTTACCCAAAAGAATGCGTAGTGTATTTTCATACCATCACAAGCACCATACAATCATAAAAAACATGAAACATAACTGAAAAACCAGCAAGATACATTAAAAACACGAAACCCTAGCTTTCCTTACCTTTTGAGTAGAGCTAAGCTTGAGGAGGGTTTTAAACACTAACAGCGGAGACACCTCAGCTCCAAGAACGAACTCAACAGTTGTAGAGCACGATCATAGGAGCAAGAATGAGCCTATAAGGATGACCCAAGATAGAAACCGACAACAGGAATGGAAAAAAAGAGAAGGGTGGAGTCTAACTTACATGAGGGAAATGCACAACAAAGACAAAATAGGGGAACTTACTCAAACCCTAGCAGAGCTCTCTATAGCAGAAAGGGGAGAAGGAATAGGAACCGTTTCTAAAAATAAGACCAAAGTGAGAGTGAGGTGTTGAGTGTGGGGTTCTAAGGCTCCCTTATGGGCTGACTTGGGCCCTTTAGCAAGGTCAGACCCAACGTTTTAGGACAGAAAATAAAAAAGGCTTACATTTAACCCTTAAAGAAATAATGGTAATTTTGAAATTTTAGATAAACTCCGGTTTCTACAAAACTGAGGTAGATATGCTCAATATGTTTCGATTCCAAAGCCTATAAGTTCTCTAAAATTTCCAAATTGCAACCACATTTTTACATGTTTCGATTTTTAAATATTGAAACTTAGAATGCTATCAAAACGTAAAACTGCACTAATAATACAATTTTTTTCTGAAGATGTCGATCGTAACAATATATTATGTCATTAAGATGCAATTAAAGATTCTTGCAATCTTGGATAAAAGTAATTAAATTGTTATTTGTTGTGGTGCTCTTGAGTGGAGCATGAGTTTGATATGTGTGTGTTAGGTTTTAAAGAAGGGGTTTCACTGGGGAGATACAACACCAATGAGATCTGAGCCTAACCACATAAGACACTGACACCACTCTCAACCCAAAATCTTAAGGCAATGAGTTTATGGGTCTTTATTCTTATATAGTGCTCCACTTTCTCATTTCTAGCCAATGTGAGACTTAGAATCACACTTGGATTCCTAACGGTGAGTCCCTTCAACCACATTGGTACACTCCCCCTCCAGCGGAAGCATTCCCGCATTTCCAACCACACAAGTACCCCTTCTCGTATCGCCGTTCATCTTAACGGGGCACGCTTACCTGGAACCCTTGCCAGGAAGACTTTCGATACAGGGACCTGCACTCGTCTGAGCCAGTTTTTAACCATCGGCTCTGATACCACTTGTCAGGTTTTAAAGAGGGGGTTTCACTGGAGAGATACAACACCAATGAGATCTGAGCCTAACCATATAAGACACTGACACCACTCTCAACCCAAAACCTTAAGGCAATGAGTTTATGGGTCTTTATTCTTATATAGTACTCCACTTTCTCATTTCTAGCCAATGTGGGACTTATAATCACACTTGATTCCTAACAGTGTGATATATGTATATGTTCTATATATGTATATTATACGTGTGAATTTTTTTTTATCAACAATAAATTATATTTTAAAATATATAATTTTAAAATAAACATATAACGTGTGTTTTAAAATTATATATGAATAATTTTAGATATCAACTCAGCCTTAATTATGTGTGTTCGTGTACATTACAAGAGTAGATGAAATCTTGAGAACTTTCAAGGTAGTACAATAAATATACATATGTACATAAACATATAAAGGGGAAAATTTTCAAAGAAGCAAATTGTTTCTATAATAATTTTTTAACCTCAGAAGAGGATAAGGGTAATGATCCATCTCATTCGTATAAAGAAAGTGTACAGATATCCATGAATAGTTTATGGTTGTTCCATGATAGCTTTAGATAAGATCATAGCCAACTTTGTTTGATTTCATCTTCAAGTATCCATATATTACCATGCATATGAGGTTGTTGTATGAGAATCGTTTTAGCTAAGAGCAGAACAACTTTGTTTGATTCCATTTTCTTGTGTCTACTTCCTTAAGCTGTAAGATTCTTTCTGGCACTTTCGGACTTATTAATTCAGACCTTAATTTTTTTGACTTATTGCACGTTTCTTAGTGCATTTTAACTTGTTTAAACAAAAACTGGTTCAATTACTGTAATGACAACAAAATTTGACAGAGATATTTTGTTTGCAGTGATTTAACTTTAGCTTTGTTAGCAGCTCCATGATTGAATAGGGTATGATTTGTGTCTTTCATCTTCTCTTGTCGCCTGCTGCATAATAGCTTCATAGCTTTTATATGAATAATTGAATGTTGTTACCATTTTTGTTATGAGGTAAATTTCCAAATATGCTCTATTTTTTATTTGTTTTATATAACCAATAACTTTTTGTTATCATTTTTATTACGAAGTAAATTTCTAAATATGTTCTATTTTTTATTTGTCTTATATAACCTTTAGGTTACTCTTTGTTTATTTTCTCACTCATTTAACTATTTAAAAATTAAAAATCTTTATTTACTCTCTCTTTAGCTTGGTAATCACAAAAGAACTTAACTGGCAGAATATGGGAAAAGAGAAAAATCATAAGAAATAAATTATATTTTTTAATTAAAAAGAAAAAAAAAGAAAATTTGTGATATTTAAAGAGGATTGAAACATATTTAGGCTTATATTAAACATGTATTTAGTTTCCCTTTTTTTCCAGAAAAATTAAAACATGTAGTTTAATTTGTGTAATGTATATATGATAAATATTTATTTTATATAATTAAAATTTATAATAGCTAATTTTTTATATATAAATAATATTATAGCTATATTTTATATAAATAATACATGTGTTAACATATATTAAATTTAAATTACTTTAAAGTGACAGTCTTAGAAATATTTTTCCTCCTATATATATATATTTCAATTTATTTACAATACATTGATAAGGTAAAGATTTAATACACGAACAACTTATGGATAATTTTTATAATAAATTTGATGACGTTTATTATAAATACTTTAAACAATGATACTTTGAATGGTTTGCTATATTTGTTATCATATTAAAAATCATACAAATATCATAATTGTGAACTAAATATTGATTTTTCCCAAGCAGTTTTGTCCAATAAACCTAGTTGATCTAGCTCTCTTCTATACTTTTTTTCCATCTAGATAACTTAATTAATTTAAGATATTTTATTTAAGAAAAACAAATCTAGTTTCTATACTTAACTAAAGAGTTGGAGGTAACTCACATATTAAACTCAAATCAAATTATTTCAACACTGTCTCAGTTTGATTTTAATGAAATTTTACTTAACTTTTGGTGGGACATCATCTTAGATGAAACTTTAAACATTGTTGGATAAAAATATATTGTCTACTAATTAATTAAAATTATCTTAAGTGTATAATTAAACTATAATTTTATACTTTAAATAAATTTATAATTTGCATGTTTTTTTACAACATGCTTAAATATTTTATAAACTCATCTACTTTAAACTTTGGTTAAATTTCCAGAGCGACTATGATAATAATTTGTGGAACATAATCAAAGAGAATCGTCCTTTATAGTTCTTATCCATTCTCATCATAGCTTGGTGTGGGCCAACAATTGTCTGATATAATGCACATTCCTTTTCAAGTATAGTATTTTTTGGTACAAAATTCCAACTTTTTCCACTATAAATAGAGTATCCATCTTCAATGCAAAATCATCACATCAAGTTTTCAATAATTAATTAATTCCTCTTTGAAAAAAAATATATTGAAGCCATGTCTTCTACTGCTGGTAAAGTCATCAAGTGCAGAGGTGAGCCATCTCCATTTCTGTTTTCTTCAATGTGCTTCTCTGGGTGAAGTTAGGGTTCTCATTTTTTTCATCAAACCAAACAATATATATGGCAAAATCATTGCTTTGGTTTACTTTTAATCGGATTCAGAGTTTTGGGATTAGTTTTCATATATAATTGATGTAAAAATGATCATATTATATAAAGATGAGATGAAAGTGTGGAAATCAAAAGAGTAAAATTTTACGAAAAAAATAATTATCATATATAATTGAGGAAACTCTATGTTGGAGAATGTAGGGTATAAGCTAAAATATTAAAATGAATAGAAACATCTAGAGGATGAAACTCTTTTTAGTCAAAAGTGTGGATAGATTTAAAGCTAAAACATTTTAATATGTGTTGGTAAGTGAGTTGTTTATACTTTTCAAGAGGTTAACTTTCTCATCCTTTTAATAATGAGTCTTGTAAAGCCAAAATTTATGATTATGGAGTTTGTCTTTTAAGTTTCTTAATACATTCTACTTCTAAATGTATCTTAAGATTATATAATATTTATGTACTTATGCTTTTCTAAATGTGAGATTTATTTATATATTAATTAGTGGGATAATTTCTCTCATTTTGGTTTTGTTTTTGATAAATTATGTTTATACTCATTTTTTAATATGATATTAAAATGTATTCTAATGATATTTGTTGAAGTTATTGTGTCACTTGCTATTGAATCATTCACACATATCTAATCTCACAAATAAGATATAAATACATTATTACAAGAATGTATATTGAAAATCTTACATTAACTAAAAATAAGACCAATTTATAATACATAAGTAATGACAATCCACAATCCTTGTTCCATAAAAGAAATCGTATTACAAAAATTTAAGCACGACTTAAAAGGGTATAAATAAGGGAAATGAGAAGAAAAGAGAAATTGGTAAAAATTATTCTCTTTATTAATTGTTGTGTTTTTTTTAAAAACAAATGTTATTTGTTAGTTTTTTTAGTGGAATAGTTAAACTTACGATCTCTCTCTTCTTTTTAATATTACTAAACTAATTTTATTTTTCTAAATTATTAAAAGATGATCGAACTTATGATATTTTTCTTCATTATTTTTAATTTAAGTACTAAATCACCTTAGGAGTGGTATTTAATTAGTTGTTGTGTTTGGTGTGAAATGTAGCTGCCGTGGCATGGGAACCAGAGAAGCCACTGTCGATAGAGACGATAGAAGTGGCACCACCTGGGAAAGGAGAAGTGCGTTTGAAAATCCTCTTCAACTCCCTTTGCCGTACTGATGTTTACTGGTGGGATGTTAAGGTAACTGTTACTTTATTTTTTTTATTTGTCTTTTTCATATTTTCTAGTATTACTTCTTGAATTTATTGAATCTGTTATTAAATTGTCATGAGATCATCATTATGATATGTTTACTCCTACATTATGACATAAATTAAAAATCTTACATTAATTAAAAATAAGATTAATTTAAAATATATAAATAGAGAATATCATTTGTTTTAATAGATTCCAATTTTTTAAATTAAATTTTAAGTTTATTTGATTTATATGACATGGTGTTTTTGTTTTATATGCTTGTACTATATATTTTTATTTTTGTAATTTTTTCACGAGCTTTAATATTGGAATATTTCTATTGTAGTACCCTCTTGTAAAAAAAATGCACTGGACTAAGTTTGAAATTTTCCTTAATTATGTTATTTTGATGGCTAATTAAAAATTCCAAAGCACAATAAACCTATATTCCATGAATTGAAAATTTATTTAAACCTAAATACAAATCCCAAAATCAGTTTCTCAAAGTCAAAGGAAGTAATCAATAAAATCGATCTCACCTTTGTTATAAGAAATAAACATTTTTGAAATATCTTAAATTTTAAATTTTAGCACGTGGACGACAATGATTCAGAAACGTGGCAAATCGTCACATGCAATGCTTAATTATTCGGAGTGATGTGTAGGACACAGTTTCTATAAAAAGCAATTTTAGACCTCAATGATTAAGATATTCATTCACTCAAAACTTGTTTTATGCTATTGTAATTGTACGAGTTTTTAATTTATTTTTTATCGATCTTATTATTTCATGACACTTTTAGTATATTCCTATAATTTTCACTTTAATACAAAGATTTTGTAAAATTATATTCTAATTAATTGTTCATTTAACTATAATTTTCACTTTGTTTTTATTATTTGGGATTTGATTTAAAACTCCGCATCTAAAATTTTTATTTACTTTATTGAAAAGACTTTTTTCTAACTAATATTAAAATAAACAAGTACTAAATCTTACATTACAAGTCCTGAATTCCTATTGATGTTTCTGTATGCTAGCATTTATGTCGTTTCGTTTTGCTTTTCAGGGTCAGAATCCGCTGTTTCCTCGTATATTAGGTCATGAAGCTTCAGGGTATGTTGTTAGACTACTTTTCAAGTCATAACTTCTTAAATAAATAGTTTTTAGTGGATAGAATGATTCCCCTTAAGACTTATTAGTTGACTAAGCAATACTATTAAATTTTCTAATATAATCCTATGAAGACAAGAGACGTGATGATAAGATGTATAAAAGGTTTTCACATTAAAAAAAAGTTACTATTTTCTAACAGTTGATTCTGTCTTGTTTAACCCAGTTTTTACAAAATCGGTGCTTAAAACGTTAAACTCATCGAATCAATCTTATTTTTCTAAACTATTAACAAAATGTTTCAATTCTTAACCCTTCTTCTCATCTTAGATTTTATAACTCCTTTTATTATAAATCTTATGAAGAAAAATAAAAAAGTTAGACACATGATTTGATGGTGGTTATGTGAATGAATGAACTAGGATTGTGGAGAGCGTGGGTGAGGGTGTGACCGATCTGAAACCAGGAGATCATGCACTCCCAATATTCACTGGGGAGTGTGGAGAATGCAAATATTGCAAATCAGAAGAGAGCAACCTCTGTGAGCTGCTAAGGATCAACAGTGACAGAGGAGTTATGCTCAGTGATGGCAAAACAAGGTTCTCCAAAAATGGACAACCCATTTACCACTTTCTTGGAACTTCCACATTCAGTGAATACACTGTTCTTCATGCTGGCTGTGTTGCCAAGATCAACCCTGCTGCCCCACTTGACAAAGTTTGTGTTGTCAGTTGCGGATTTTGCACAGGTTTGTCATATATCTACTAATTTCGACTTCAGATTTTTTATTGAGCTTTTTAACACTATTTTTTGCTTTGGGGAACCACATAAAACTACTCTTTAAACTTATAATGCTAACAAAATGTTGCCAACAAAACAATGTGGAATTTGTTAACGTGTGTCAATTTTGTACATGCAGGTTTTGGTGCTACTGTCAATGTTGCAAAACCGAAGCCTAATGATACTGTTGCTGTCTTTGGTTTAGGAGCTGTTGGTCTTTCTGTATGTTTCATTTCCTTCACTGCTTTTTTTTTTCCTGCAAGAAATTAAAAAACCATAATGGCTACAGTTCTTACCTTGTTGTACTCTGCATTCTAGGCCTGTGAAGGAGCAAGGGTTTCTGGTGCATCGAGAATCATTGGGGTTGATCTACTTTCCAGTCGATTTGAACAAGGTAGATTCAATTAGGACAAGACATAGATGTGAATGATGCCTTTTAAGTGTTTGTGATATTGTTCCTTAATCAGTGTTATTGTTTTTACCTTGACAGTTAGTGCCTTTAAGAATTATTGAATAGAGAATAGTATGAAACACATACACCTAAATTTTGTTCGTTTAATTATGATTCAGATTTAAGTATATCAAATGTCTGATTACATTGCTATTCTTGGTCAGCCAAAAAATTTGGGGTCACTGACTTTGTGAACCCCAAAGAGCACAACAAACCAGTTCAACAGGTTAGTTCATACTATGCAGAAAGTAGTCCAACTTTCACTTCATTTAAATATTCTTCATTTTATAGACTAATTCGCTATCTTGCTATGATATGTGGCATTAAAGGTAATTGCTGAAATGACTGGTGGAGGAGTAGATCGTGCTGTTGAATGCACTGGAAGCATCCAAGCTTCGATCTCAGCATTTGAATGCACTCATGATGTATTTTCCAAACCCAGAGCTATTATTCTTGTTTCTAGCTACATCAGTATGAAGTTGATCTTGTAATTAAACATGAACTTCAAATGTTTCTTCTCAGGGTTGGGGTGTTGCTGTGCTTGTTAGTGTTCCACACAAGGATGCTGAATTCAAAACTCATCCCATGAAGTTCATGGAAGGAAGAACTCTGAAGGGTACCTTCTATGGCCACTTCAAACCCCGCACTGATATTCCTGGTGTTGTGGAGAAGTACCTCAACAAGGTAAATCATATAGCTATATCATGTATTTTAACATCCACCATCCACATAAAAAAAAATTGAGTTAAATATACTTCTAATCTCTAAACTAAAACTTATTTATCTCAAACTTTAATATGTTTACAAACTTTAAAAATAATAAATATAGTCAATTTTTAATTCATCAAGATTAAATTTATTGTTTTACATATTAAATGACATACCAAACTAATATTTAAGATGAAATATGCCAACTAATGTAAATAATTTAAATAATTTTACATGTTATTGGTTTAAAAAATTATATCTATTCATTTTTAAAGTTCGGATAATAAACTGCGTAAAAATTTCGAACAAAAACGAATTTTATAAAAGTTTAAGAACTAAAAATATATCTTAAAAATATATCTGGTCTAAAAAATGTTCACATTTAGTTATATATTATAGTTTAATATGAATTAGTAAGTAGAAGATTGTTGAATAATTTGTGGATGAAATGAGAATGAGTTTAAATGATAATGCAGGAACTGGAACTGGAGAAACTTATCACTCACAGTGTGCCATTCTCAGAGATCAACACAGCTTTTGATCTTATGCTGAAAGGGGAGGGAATAAGGTGTCTGATCCGCATGGAAGAGTGAAGGAGTTATGTTCTCTGGTGTGAGAACAGTGTTTGTCTTTGATGTGAAAAAAGAGAGTTGTTGGAGAATAAATTTGGCACGTAATTCAGTTGTTGAATCTGTGCTATATGTGAGTGTGTAAAGTGGTAATGGAGGTGATGACTTTCTTGGTCATCGTCCTGCTTCTGTCACTTCTTTTGCGAATGGTGTGTCTTGTAACTTTCTTCTGTTTTCTGCAATATATTTATATCTATATTTTCCTTCTTTCTTTATTAATCCTATACCTCATTGCATTTATCCATTTGGTAAGAAGGGAAAAATAGATGAAAAATCAGATCAATGGAAATAGAGTAAAATGTGGTTGGTTTAAGAAAAAATTAGAAAATAAATAAAGGGTAAATAATTGTTTCAATATAATAAATATCGATATGTTTAATTTTTAATATAATAAAAAAATTATTATATTAGTATAAAAAATTAAATTTATTACTTTTATTTGAATTTAGTTAATAGTAAAAATAATTAAACACACATTTAATCTTGGTTAATTATATAAAAATTTAAATTTCGTTAATATTATTGAATTTGATTAATAATTGAAGTAATTAAATGTATATTTAGTTTTTATTAATTTCATGTATGTTTATTAAAGAAAAAAATAACTAATCTTAATATATAATTTGTAAAAAAAAATTATTGAAGATAAACATGTGTTAAAGTATTGTTGAATTATTTCTATCATTAATAAAATTTAAATAAAATTAAGAAAATTGAAATTATTGTATTAAAATTGTAATTTATTTTAATATACTATTTATTTAGAAAAAGAACAAAAATAACTATAAATCACGCGTTTTTTTTCAACTAAAAGCGATCGCTATTTTTCCTTGCTCACATATGTTTATCTATATTTTATCTTGGGCGATAACTATATAATATTCATGGTAAGAAAAAATTGTAATCTTCTTAATATATGGTCTGGTATTTGATAATGCATGAAACAAATAACTAAATAATTGAAGATATGACATGTTAATTGAGCTATCACTTTTGTAACGTCCCATTTAATTAATAAACGTAATTAAGGAAATGCCACACACAAATGATACTATATAGCAGTCTGGGGGTCCTTAACCCAACCCTTACAAACTAGACACACCATGATGCCGAAAGAATACAGTTGAAAAGTCTAATCCATACTGGTAGAGAAAGTAAAGCATGACGTGATACATGGGACAAAGCCCTAAAGGAAAACCAAGATCCAGCCCATGCAGATCATGCAGCGGAATCATCACCTCCCTGTTGTCCACGGTTGTTCCTCGCATCTGCTCACACCAACAAGTTGATGATCATCGCAAGAGAGAGAACCACACAGCAGAACACACAACAACAAAAGTAGGGTAAGCTAAAGCACAAAAGATTTCATCCATCAAGTCCAATATAATTTCACAGTATCATACACTCATTTAAACCAAGTATGTTATGACTCTTCAAGCAATACACTACGACTCGACTCGACTCATCCGGATACATATAACTTGGTCGGATTCAGCGGATGCTTGCACTTGTGGTGGATACCTCTGCTCACCCCCGAGCTGCTCACCCCCGAGCTATGTGTTACAGTGTTAC
>Ga0099822_1008292_pt1 | contig 13306 bp, 9 predicted proteins | sample CowpeawhiteBW_FD_76839 | JGI IMG/M metagenome (GOLD analysis project Ga0099822, IMG submission 76839) | Root nodule microbial communities of legume samples collected from California USA - Cow pea white BW | ecosystem: Host-associated > Plants > Roots > Nodule | place: USA: California | collected... | reverse complement strand
TTTGCTATTATTGTTTTAACTTATTAGTATTATTGTTTTATTATTATTGTTTCATTTTATTTTATTTTATTATTGTTTTCATTATTATTATTATTATTATTAATGTTGTTTTGTTTTATTTTTATTATTATTATTATTATTATTATTATTATTATTATTATTATTATTATTATTGTTGTTGTTATTATTAGTTTTATTATTATCATTTATTGTTTTATTGCCCATGCGATATTTTGGCCCAATAGTTATATATATTCTTCCTTCTTTTGTACATTGTTTGGTTGTTCAACATTATGTTGGACTATGATCCAGTCATGTGATTATGATTGGATAAGCATATTTCATGTTATGGATTGTATGTATAGTGTTTGGGGTTCTTTGGAACTTGCTTCAAAATGCCAAAAACCAGTAGTAATGACGCCACTGGTGTGGCGCCTAGTGGCTTTGGGTATGCTGCTTGGCGGCTTGGCGTGCGCTGCCAGGTGATAAGGGAAAACCAGAAAAGCTCGAAACACATGGCACCTGGTGGAAAATGTGATCCCGCCAATCGGAAAAGATCTGGTAGAGGCTCTAGAAAGCACGTGGCGCCTGGCGATGAGGAGTGTCCTACCAGGCGATAACTGCAAGCATGGACATCAGAGGCGCGTTTGCGCCTGGCAGTACGCGTCCCTCGCCAGGCGGTCTGGAAGTCGGCAGCGCTTAGCAGTACGTGTCCCTCACTAGGTGATTTGTTGCTGCAACTTTGGGTTGCTGGTTCTGTAGGCATGATCTACAAGGCCTTTAGTGATGCTTCAAAGGTGGGTTTGCTAGTGTTCCTTAAGTTGAGCTCGGAACGTATCCCTTGAGTTGAGCTCGGGATAGGGGTTAAGCACGTGGCATTCCTCGAGTTGAGCTCGGAGTGGCATCCCTCAAGTTGAGCTCGGGATGGTGGATGAACACGAGGAACCCTTGAGTTGAGCTTGGGTTGGCGAGTATTGCCGGTGTGAGTGTGCTGGTTGTGGCCAGTACGGATGGGTCCAGATGGATTGCCCTCCTTAGTAGATAGCTGATGAGTTTGGTAGTCCTGGGACGTTGTGAACTATGTTCGTATTTGGGAACTCCACCTGGCGTTACAGTGTATGATCTGTTGCAATGGTTTCCCAAACGTGCTCTATCGGTTGTGGTCGGTAGGTATGGCAGTAAGTCACCTTGGGGTAATCACTAGAAGATGTAGAACATGATTCACATGGTGGTGGCCATGTGGTATGGCATTAACGAAAGGAACTTTCCCTTATGTGAATGATGTATTATATATGTATATGAGTGTCTTATATATATATGTGTGTGTGTGTGTATGTGTGTGTGTGTGTGTGAATATATAAATATATGGTTTATTCTGTTAGCTCACCCTATCTGCTTGTGTTTGGAGATGATTATGTACGCGGTACACAAGAGCATATGATGTTGCAGGTGGATTCGGTGAGGCTTGGCGACGGAGCGGGGATAGCTTGGGAGTTTTTATGATTTATGGCTTTGAAATAAATTGTAAACACTATGGATGTTTTATATTATTTTGAGTTTTCTAAATTATGGAATTTTAGACTATTCATACATTTAATAAAGTTTTAAATTTCTCGCGTTTTTGGGAAATGATGCTTTAATAAATGAAGCTAACATAATATTTCTTTACTTTTTATTTAAAATCCGTAATATCCTGACGGAATGTTACACGTTACATCTTTCACTATAACGGTAAATTCTTGATGGATTGATTGGAGATTTTTTGAAGAGCTGAACAGGAATTTGAGAGAGTGAATATACTTTTGAGAGTGAAACATGAGCAGAATGAGAGTAAACACGTAAGGATATTCTGATTAGGTTGCTTGTAACTTCAATGTTTTGGTTGATTGTTATACGTAATACACATTGGCAATTTTACAAACATCTTACATGCACTAGTTTTCTTGGTCATTTCATCGAACACCTTGCATACATACATCTCCATAACAATTTCAGTCAGTTTTGTCATTTATTTTAGTATATTTTAGATAGATTTCCTCCTATTCACAAATCTTACTCAAGAATCATTTGAAGTTGAGTTGCCTTTCCTAGGATTGATCCTTGGTTAATCATTACACTACATTAGTTAGTGAGGAAATCAAGTTTTGACTAAATCTTGTGCGACAAAAGGATTATCAAATGGCGTTTTTGCCAGGGAAAGGTAATGTTAGAATGACTCTTAAGTTTGATTTGTGTTAGTTAGTTTAGGTAATTTTTGTTTAGCTCATGTGTTGCTTTTACATAGTTTGATTGTTTTTTGTGTTATTTTTTCATTATGTATTTGTAACATGTATAACCATCTTGCATATGAGAATTACTCTTCATTTCAACCTGCTCAACCATACATGTACAACCTACATTCTACACCCTCTTTTAACCATGTTTGGCAGCCATATAATACACCATTCCAGCAATAACATGATGTTTCAAAGCACCCATACTTTCAACAGCTATCACAGCTGGATGGACCAATTTGAACAACTACAACAAGGTAGTGTAACTTAAAAAATTCAAGACATGACCAATCAACTAGCTCAATTGGTGACTGTCGCAACCGCGAAATCGCAGCAGGACGATGACAAAATAAATCTTTATAAAATATAAATTTTAGAGAGTCGCCACCATAGTTTACCTACCTAAAAAATGGTCTATGAAACTAGATCATGTATGGGAGCCAGTTATGTGTGGGAAAGGTATCAACACCCCACACTTCACTCTTTGATGTCTGTTAACCACTTGCGTCATGTGACACCCATTTTTAAAAACATATTATTCTTACGATGACAATATATATCAAGCAAAGTCTTCCAAAGGGTCCTTTAGGCTTCAAGGTCTACACTTCAGGGGTATCTCATCCTTGACTCTCTAATGTAAGAGGGGGGAGGGTGTCTGTAAAAGACACTTCGATGCTAAAGTCACGAGCCTTACATGGTTAGGCCTTGGTTTAGCAATCCTAATTACCCCGTAATTATGATGAGTCACTTAACTTGTGGTTATCTTTCCTTGTAGATGATTAGACCGACTTGATTAGTTACTTGGCTCGAGTGCATGTCGTCTTACTAGGTTGACATGTACCTGGTTAGGGCGTGTACTAGATGGATGACCTTCAACGATTTTCCTGGGATCTTAGTGCCTTGGAAAGGGACGAGGACGAGTAGTCTCTTTATCTTCTATAAGATACTTGTTTGTGGTTGGTTGCCTTTGATAGAGGACTATCCCAAGATTCCATACAAGAACAACTTGAAGATGAATCCTTACAATTTAAAGGACCTATGACAAGGGCAAGGAGCAAGAGATTGAAAGATCAAAACTATTCAAGGCTCCTAATGCTACAAGCAATCTGAAATTCAAAGAATATGAAGATCATGGCTTGAAGCACATTTGAACATAGTTTTTAGGAAAATTAGTTTATGTTTTTAGACTTTGGGTTTCCTCTTAGAAATTAGTTATGTTCTATGTTTTTGGTCTTTGGGCTTTCTTTTATATATTAGTTTATGTTTTAATGTTTTGGGCTTGGCCCATCTTGTAGGGTTCTCAGGTTTTCTTAAACTTATGTGCCTATATGTAGAGGTACAAAAAACAATCTAGGGACTTTTAGTCATATATTGAATTTGATTTCATTAAAGATAGGATTCTCTTTGTTTTTTGCTTAGGCCTCCGGTTCTTATCAAAGATTAACATAAGATTAACATCTTTGTGGCAAATCTTCACTTGACTTATCAATTTGCTAGATTGTGACGTCCTCCATCTCTGTCTTATTTCGTGTTCTTATTTGATTTATTCATGTTGTGCCTCTTGAGGACTCAAATTCAAAAACGATCGTACTCTTTCCTGGATAGGATCGTATCAGCCTTTGGGAGACGAGGTTGGGTACTCTGTGTACTGGAGCGAGGACGGGTAGTCCATGCACTAGGATGTGGACGAGTGACTTTTCATCCTCTTTGGGTTTCTTCTTGCGGTTGGCTGTCGTTGGGGGACGAAGTCAGGTACTTAATGTTTCCTTTGGGGTTGTGTCCCCTAAGGGACGGGGACAAATAGTCAACATACCAAAATTACTTTTCTCCTTTGCTTTTCAGTGTCTATTCAGCTACTCGTGTCGTGTGACACTCATCTCCAAGTAATTGAAATTCAGTTTTAAAGGTCTAAGTACTTGTGTGATTGTTCATATCGCCCTAGTACTTGGTTCCTTTCCTTTTCTAAAAAATATTAGAAATACAAAAAATTTAAAGTAAAAATTTCAAAGAATAAGAAGAGTGGGTTGGCCATCCTATTTGCTTCCTACACTCCTCTTTTTCATTTCCAGCACTCTTATTAGCTTTTATTGGGCCTGTTATATTTATTTCGTGCACCCCAGTTACATATTATTTGGATTGCACCATGTGTTTGCCTATTGCACCCCACATTCACTGCACATGCCTCACAATATTTGCTCACTACATTACATGTTTTACTATTTTTGCACCCGTGTTAGCTTTATTTTTTGTTTAGGCTATTTTAAATTTCTGGCCTTTATTTTATACTTTTGAACACATGTTTTAAACTTTTATACTCACAGCTTTCTTTTTAACATTGACTTTTTTACAAACATCATTTTTTTCTTAAAATAATAGAAAAAAATTTAAATAATATTAAAATAAAAAAAATGAAAAGTAGTTTTTTTTTTCTTTTACTTTAGTGTTTGTCCGATCGCTTGTGTTGTGTAATACCCATTTTCAAAAACATGTGTTATGATTTCTTGTTTCAAAGTATAAGGAGAGTGGGTTGGGTATCCTATTTGCTTCCTGCACTTCTCTTTTTCATTATCTGATCGGTCCATAGAAAATGATTGAAACTCAACTTACGCGAACAAAGAAAATGATCGGTCCAAATTGAAGAGTTCGTTGCGAGGATCACTCTTACGATCTTAGATTTTCAATTAAATGAACAAAGGATGAAAATTTCTATATAAAAGTATGACAAACCTACAAAAAAAAAGTGACTTCTAGATAGATTATGTGTTTTAAAATAATGAAATTCGTTTGTAACAAAACTATTTATATTAAAATATTTTAATTTTAAATAATTAAATCTCACTGTATTTAAATCACTATCACTTATAAAATATTATTTTCTAGGTCTTTACACTATTTGATGCATCAAACAAATTTAATATAATTGGGTTAAAGACTTTTTTAAGTTGGAAACAAGTTTATTTTAAAAGTTATGTTTAGGGAAAAAAATATATTTAAAGCCTTAATAAATTCTAAGCAAAATTATGAAAAGGCAGAAAACCAAAAAGCCAAAACCAAAAAGACCCTTTAGAAATTGAAAGACAAGAGTAAAGAAAAGGCTGTTAGAAAGATAGGATACAGACAGACATAAGAAGAAAGGGATAATAAAAAATGTAACAATAACCGGCTTATAGTTGTGTACTCTACAACATCAAGTGAGGTACAATGAAGAGTTGTTGCAGAACCTTAATAGTCAATTAGAAGGAACCTTTTGAATTGCCAACTTTATGCCTTTTATCTTCAAACATTACCTGACACACACAAAGTGTGATTGACTAAATGGGCTCACAACAATGACCACTTCGTGAAAATTCTACATTTTCCATTCAATCTTCAATTGCACCGTTTTGTTCTTGTTCTTTCTTCTTTCTTCCTACTCTCTAGCACTTTACATGGGGGCTCGTTGCTCTAAATTCTCTTTCTGCTGGTTCCACTCCCACCTCAAGCCTTCTGTCCTTGAGTCCTCTGACCAAGGTTTATGTTGTTCTTTGTTTTTGTGTGTTTAGTTCACACGCACATCCTTTGTCTAGAAAGTCGTGCGTCTTTTAAAAGTGTTGTCTTTGCTGCAGAAAATGGTGAGAAGAATGAGAGAAAATTGTGGCCCAGTTTTGGTGAGTTCAGTTTGGAGCAACTGAAGACTGCCACAAATGGGTTTTCTTCAGAAAACATAGTGTCTGAACATGGTGAAAAAGCTCCCAATGTTGTATACAAAGCAAAGCTTGATAATGGACAGTGGATCGCCATCAAACGTTTCAACAAGTTTGCTTGGCCTGATTCTCGCCAATTCCTAGTTTGTAACATGCACTTACACTTTTCTCTTTCACTGATTTTTTCAAGGTTATAAGATTGAAATTGACTCTAAATGCTTAGTACTGCATATAATTGTGGACCAAAGTTTTAATTTGCAGTCATCGTAGCAGTTTTGTCTCAATCCTTGATTTTGAAAGAAATTGTTGACAAATTTGACTGATGCTGCCAAAATTAAGGCGCAGAGACTTCAAAATCCTTAACACCGCTCCGGAAATCACAATTGTAGACCATTTTAAAATTAGTGAATATGCGGTTGCTATAATTGTGGCTGTGATATAGTTGTGTAGATCTACAAAAGCAATAGCCACAATTGTGGTCTTGATGCAATTTTTGAGATCTCAAAAATGCTGATGTTGAGGCTGAAAATTGAGCAATTTAAAAAGTTTAAATTTCTTGTACATTTTTTCTGAGTTTGACATGATGTTTTCTGCGCTTTTAGGAGGAAGCCAAACAAGTGGGGAGCCTTAGAAGCGAACGCCTAGCAAATTTGATTGGTTATTGCTATGAAGGGGAAGAGAGGCTTCTAGTAGCAGAGTTTATGCCACATGAAACTCTGGCCAAGCATCTTTTTCATTGTGAGTTGTTTGTGTTACTTTAAACTTTTATGTAATATTTGATGGGTTTCAAATCTTTCCTTAAATTGTTTTCTTAGGACTTGCAATTTTGAAGAAGAAAAAACTTATGGTTTATTTGGTGCAGGGGAAGCACAGCCAATGAAGTGGGTCATGAGGTTGAGGGTCGCTTTCTACTTGGCTCAAGCTCTAGAATATTGCACTAGTAAAGGAAGGGGCTTGTATCATGATCTCAATGCCTATAGGATCTTGTTTGATCAAGTATAAAGGGTTTTAATAAACACATCCGAGTTCCAAATTAACCTTTTTTCTTGCTATTTTTAACTTGGGATTGGCTTGTGCTGTTTCAACAGGATGGTAATCCCAGGTTGTCCTGCTTTGGACTCATGAAGAACAGCAGAGATGGCAAGAGTTACAGTACAAACTTGGCTTTCACCCCTCCTGAGTACCTACGGACTGGTAAAGTTTTTAGGTTGTTAATGTGTGTTGGTTGCATTAGTGTATGTACTTGATCCTGGGCACAACTGAAAGAGATGTCACGCCACTGAATCAGCCATAAAGTTGTACCGTTCTGTTTGTAAAACATGATCTTTATTGTATCACAAAGGGGCCAGTATTCACTTTTACACCCTCTTTTGCAAATAAGTCAAACACTAATTGTTTTTTTTTTTTTTTTTTCAGTTTAAGAAATACAAATTTAGACCAAATTATGTGGAACTTTATCTGCAAAAACGTTCAGCTTCTCTTTCCCTAACCTAAGGAGTTTGCCTATGCTTACATATTCTGGTATGTGACTCCTGATCTTCGGTACATTTGGTTCATATGCAGGTAGAGTGACCCCAGAGAGCGTGGTTTACAGTTTTGGAACTCTGCTGCTAGATCTCCTGAGTGGTAAACATATTCCGCCAAGCCACGTAAGCTTTTCCTACTACTATTATGTCTTAAACACTCAATGATGGATAAATTTAATTATGTGTATTTTTTGAATCTTGACTATTGAAACAGGATCTAATAATATATAAGATGTGTTAAATATTTAATGTTCATGCAGACCAGTTCTTGTATAAGATGATTCATGGAGTACAAAAATTGATATTCACAGCATTCACTCCTCTGTACAGGCACTTGATCTTATTCGTGGCAAAAACTTTCTGATGTTGATGGACTCTGCCTTAGAGGGTCACTTTTCAAAAGATGATGGAACTGAGTTGGTTCGTTTGGCCTCTCGTTGTTTGCAATACGAAGCTCGTGAAAGGCCAAATGTGAAGTCTCTTGTTACGTCTCTTATGTCACTTCAGAAAGAAATAGAGGTATACATCTATTCGTTAATATGATGTGACGCTAAAGTAAAATCCGAATGTTATGTGTGCAGATAACAATATTTTATAACAATAATGTATCTTCAAGCAGGTCCCCTCGTATGTTTTGATGGGTCTACGGCAAGAAACTGCATCCTCAACGAAGCAATTGTCGTTAACACCTTTTGGTGAAGCTTGTTTGAGACGTGATCTTACTGCAATCCATGAAATATTGGAGAAGACTGGTTACAAGGACGATGAAGGAATTGCGAATGAGGTTTTGTATCATTTTAAACTTTTATATTTGTTGTTAGTATGACTACAATGTTGATTCTTCTTAATGCTGAAATTGCAGCTTTCCTTTCAATTGTGGACAAGCCAAATGCAGGAAACCTTGAATTTGAAGAAGCATGGCGATACTGCTTTTCGAGCTAAAGACTTTGTCACTGCCATTGACTGCTACACTCAAGTAAGAGGATTTTTATTTAATAACTATTGCTTAAGCTTAATGAATACATTAATATATAAATTTTGTTTCAGTTCATAGAGGGAGGGACCATGGTGTCACCCACGGTGTATGCAAGGAGATGCTTATCTTATTTAATGAATGAGATGGCACAAGAAGCTCTTGGGGATGCCATGCAAGCCCAAGTTGTATCTCCTGAATGGCATACTGCTTTGTATCTTCAAGCAGCTTGTCTTTTTAGCCTTGGAATGGAGAATGATGCTCAAGAGACTCTCAGAGATGGTACTAACATGGAAGCCAGAAAAAACAAAAACTTCAAAATTGTATAGATTTTCCTTTTCATATCTTGACAATTATTTAATGCCCTTTTAAATTAGTTTAATTTGTTAGGCCTTGCTTCCCATATCATCTACCATCATTCATTTCTTTTTGATTTATTTGGCTTTTGGCTTTCCGTGATGCCCGGGAGTGACAAAATACAGTGGCTGATTTGAAATTTAATACGCGTGCACCCTCTTTTTCCTCCTTTTCTTTCACCTGCACGTCCTTTGTTGTCTCCACTCAATAACAATGTCAAAGTTATATATCTATGCAGTACAGTACAGTTTATGATGGACTACAGATGCTGTCACATGGAAATGTGTTATTAAATGCAATTATTACTTTCAAAGTATATTTAAGATACCTTTTTTCTTTAACTCGCTAAATTTTTATTCTTGTGATTACATGCCTGAAAATCCATGACCTTTTAGAGGCAAAAAATAAATAAAAAATATTAAAACACTAAATACTTAAATCCAAATTATATTTAATTTGAACTTCGCTGTTAAGACAAAATTTTATGCCTTACTGCATCGGTTAAATGCGATATTACAAACTCCGAATTCTTCTTGACTTCTCATAGTAGGTTTTTTTTTTCTTTTTTTTAGGTGCATATATACTACAATATTTAAGACTTTTTAGAAAATTTTTTAATTATGTATTCAAAATGTTACTATAAATAAATCTCACAAAATATATGACTCAATAATCTGACTTATTAGGACTAAATATCAACGTATGGATATCTAAAATTAAAATTACTCACATATATGAGATGATTGAACCAATCAAACTGAAACAATACTCAAAGAAATAAAAAAAACCCACATGGTTTATCATGTAGAACTCCAAGAAGACATATAAATGGTTTCAACAATGTATGTGTGAATTTCATTTTGATGGTCAAACGTTAGCTTACCTTTTCGCTTTGGGGTTGTATTCTTTTCACAAACACTCCATTTCCTCTAAGTAAACCACTCTGTACTTAAACTATTTCTAATTTATTGAATTAATGCAATCTAGATATTCTAATTTCTATCCAAATTCAAGGTTATTAACTAATTCATCATGTGCCGTAATGCAGCCTAAAGTTTTACTATATAGTGAAAAATACAAAATACTTAACTTTTGTTATAAAATAAAGTTAATTATAGAGAGAAGAATAAAAAAAAAGAATAGAGCATCACATACTATTTTTCTGTATATATTATCAAGGGGGAAAAGTCCCTATTTATAGGTATAAAAGACAAATCAAAGGGTACAACTCAAGGGTTCAAGGATTACATACTTAATGTAAATAATGTAAATATCATCAATAGTAATCAAGCTCAGTAACTGTCAACAACTCAATGGACAATCCATAAATTTCATAACATTCCCCCTTGGATGTCTGATCAAAGAATGTGCCTCGTTAAAACTTTACTAGGAAAAACCTTTTGGGATAAAAACCTAGTGAAGGAAAATGAGTACATCGTTCTTAATTCTTTGATATAATTTTCTTCTATTTCTCTCCCTTATGTAAACTTTCATCTTTAAGATGTTGGAGCCCATCTTGTGAACCAATTGCACCAAAGTTCTCCTTGGCAAGGACTTTGTAAATAAATCTTTAATATATCATTGAGCAATTTGTCTTCATATATGGTTGTTGATTCCATTTTTCCTCATGTAATGCTAAAAGTTACATGATTTGACGATGTTGCTATTATGGTTTATTTCACAAACCACCATGAAATCATTGTACCACCATAATATCTTATTTGTGATAAATCGTTGTGAGGATCATATAAATAACATGCATCTACATAACTCATTTGATTTTGAATCATTTGGATAAAATAAGTCTATATTCAAAGTACCCTTAAGGTAAAGAAATATATTGTTTTACACTAATTCAATGTCTTCTTTTAGGTTAAGAATTATATCTTGCTTAACAAATTTATAGCAAAATACTATATCTAGTCAAGTATAATAAGAAAAATACATTAGTGCTCTTATAACATTAAAACATGGTATTTCTTGACCAAGAAGTTTTTCATCATTATGAGGTCTAAAATGACATTTATCAACATCTAACAGCCTCACAATTGAAGTGCAAAAATGATATAACTTGTCCATATAGAACTTTTTAAGCACATTCATAATATAAACCTCTTGATGTAAAAAAAGAAAAAACACTTGTATTCAAATACTCAATTTTTAATCTCAAATAAAACTTTGTACTTCCAAGATCTTTCATCTCAAATTCTTTCTTTAAGCAATCAATTGTCTTTGTGAACTCATAGGAGTTCCAACAATGTTTATGTTATATGCATAAAGAACAATTATAACAAATTTATTTTCCGATATTTTCATATAAATACAAGGATTTCTTTTAATAAGTACCTACAAAGGCAATTATATCATGTACGTCTTAACTGCTTTAATCCATAAACGAACTTGTTCAATTTTATTGAATAATCCACTTTAGAATTTGCATTGTTGGGTAAATAAAATCCTTCAACGATTTTCATATAATTATCATTCTTTATAATATTGTTTTGCGCAAAAATCCATTTGTACTCAATGAGTTTTACACCTTCAGGTATGCGGACTACAAGTCCAAAAACCTTTTGTTTAACAAGCAAATCTAATTTTGCTTTTATTTCATCTTTCCATTTGGCCAATCATTTCTTTATCGACAATCTTGATCCTCATTGTCCCTCATAACATTTATCGTTATATTATATGCTAGGGCATCGTCAACATTGGCTTCATTTTGGTTCCATATTATCTTATTCATAACATAATTTATTGAGATCTCATCATTTTCAACAATTTCAAGTACCTGAGGTTCTTCTGGAACCAAGGTTCTTCTGGAACCCAATTATTAATTATGTCATTGAATCTTTTGTGATTTAACCTCCTCGATTAGGTCATCTTGTCTTTTTAGCTCCTTTTCTCATATGGGATTTTTATCTTTGGAACCAATATGCTTAACACACTTCAATCATGTTATGAATTAATATCAATTCTATTTGGAGCATTAGCAGTTGGTATATGTGGTTTAATTACCCTATTTGTATCAGTAAAAACATATGATAATTGATTGACTAATTTGGAAATGAATTATCATTTGAACTTCAAGTTTACATTCTTTTGTACGAGGATCAAGACGAACAATGATAATTTATTCCAAGCGATATCCTTTTCCAATTGTTTTCATTCTCCCCCTAATGTTGGAAAATCTTATTCATAAAAAATGATAGTTGACAAATCAAACTATAAATATGTCTCCTTTTGAAAGATCAAGATATTTTATTATTGATTGAGAATCATATCCAACATATATTCTCGACCGTCTTTAAAGACTCGTCATAGTCCCTTTTGGTGAGAAAATTTGATCATTTACAAAAATTCTTAAAATAGGCAATTAGGTTATTGACCAAAAACCAACTGCATCACCAATGAGGTGTTCATTGTTTCCTTCTTCCATTCCATTTAGTTTAGAAAAAAAAAAAAATAATAATACCAAATCAAAGTTTTAATGTTATTTCCATTTGTGACTACACATCTCAGTTTCACTTAAAAGCAAATAAAAGTTTCTTGTTTTAGCTAGGATGGATAATATACTTAATAAAAAAAATCCAACGAGTTTCTATGGGTGGTGCTTGCGCAATTTAAGCTGGAAAGGTTAGTGAATGTGGAAAAGGGTGCATACATACTAATTCATCATGGGAAACACTTAGCAGAGAGAGGCAAGGCAATGATTGAGGCATGTCTATGAAATCCATTTAACCACCACTTTCTTTGCCTTTACGTGCATGCTGAGGGTCCTCTTGTCCCCACATACGTAGTATCTATCAATCATCACACCACCTCTCTCCACACTCTTTGTTCCCACTTTTTTTCAAATATCAGTTTTTTCTAATTCGTTGGACCAGTATATTGCTAATTGCCATTCATTTCACAAGCATTTATAGCAATCATCCCACAGCACGTGGGATTGTAGCGTATATCGTTTAAACCTTCTTTAATATCATATTCTGCTTTTGTTTCTAATCCATTACAAAGTTTGGTTCATTGCTCTAGCAGCTAGCATTGATTGGAAACAAAAATTGATTTTTGGTGGTGGTATTTAAAATTCTGAAATACAAAATTTTTTAATTTCGTTCTTTCAATATAATGCCTGATTTTTAAAAATAGAAAAATAATTCCTAAAACTGAGTAAAAATATCCACACTTAAAATCGTTAATAGATAGGTTAAACAAATATTTTAACAGATTTGGTGAGAGTTTTTTTATTTTGTATCCCTGTCTTACAATACAACTAGTTTTTTTTTTTGTTTTTTTTTAATTTGATTAAGAAAATAAATATAAGACTATTATATTTAAATAAATAATTTATTTACATAACTATATTTAAAGGTTATAATAATAGAAAATTATATATATATATATATATATATATATATATATATATATATATATAACATATAAAAAATAAATTATATAATATATAAATAAAAAATATATATTTATAAATATTTTTTA
>Ga0099822_1008278_pt1 | contig 13317 bp, 9 predicted proteins | sample CowpeawhiteBW_FD_76839 | JGI IMG/M metagenome (GOLD analysis project Ga0099822, IMG submission 76839) | Root nodule microbial communities of legume samples collected from California USA - Cow pea white BW | ecosystem: Host-associated > Plants > Roots > Nodule | place: USA: California | collected... | reverse complement strand
CCCACACACGTACATACACATATATAACATATATATATATATATATATATATATATATATATATATATATATATATATATATATATATATATATATAGAACCCAATTTCCTTTAATTATCATAAACAACAATCACTAGCAATCAATTATATCAAGAAACATAACAAAAAGGTTCATAATCTGCAGAACATCAAAACACACCACATAAAACCAAAATTATACTAAGACGCATTATTCTAGTTTATGTCGCATGGCAGTCCTTTATTGCCGCCAGGCAGTTCATCACTAAACCCAGAAAACATACGCAAAATTCATGAAAAGCAACGCATAATGGTTTAGAGTTTAGGCATCCAAGCACAGTATCATCCAAAATAGATTTAATTGGAAAGAAAACACATGGGACAACTCCCTTACATGGTTTCCTATCTCCAAGATTGCTCCTAAGCTTCCTCCTTGATAAAAAATCTCCCCATGCCTTTAACCCCAACCCACTCATCAAACTTTGGTGCGCTTTCTCCTTAGGTTTCACTTAGCTTAGCAAAAATAATAAACGTGGTGCGCTTTCTCCTTAGGTTTCACTTAGCTTAGCAAAAATAATAAACGTGAAAAGAGACGATTTCACGCTAGATAAGGTTCGAACTCACGTCCACCCAATTACCCATGATTTGCACAACCATCAAGTCAATAAATGTTTCTTGACATTTCATGGACACCATGTTTTATAATCTCGTATCCCACGACTATGCTTGCATGCAAAATAATTAAATAATAAAAAAAAACCCATTAATGACATACACAAGACTCAAATCCAAGTCTTCTCCACGCCCCTCCACACACTTAACCACCTGAGCTACAATTGCTCCTTGTCTTCTCTTTCCACATTAATTAACTTAGAGATTCCTGTCCTCACATTTATTAAATAAATATTTATTTATTTATTTAAGTTTCCAGGTCTTACATTCCTCCTAACATATAAAATTTTTGTCCTCGAAAATTGCACTTACCCAAAAATAACTATGGCTATGATTTCCGCGTGAGGTCCTCCATTTCCCACGTCTTCTCGTGCATATCTTCATCCCAAAGAACCTTCACTACTCGAAGGTGAAATTCTAGTATCCACCTCAAAACACGTCTAGGCCCTTCCACCTTTGAGATCCTCTACGTCTATTCTTCTATTGTATTTGTTAGGTAATTCTAGTTCACACGACACTCTACCCTCACCTTTCTTCTTGATTCATAGTTTATACGCCACTATCGATTTATCTCTTTAGGATCATCGAACGCCACTTGGTTGGGTATCACATCACTCAGAAATGAAAATGGACAATAACCAATTTACCCATACGTTTAAGCCCCAATCTTATAAAGGAATCGATTCCAATTAACATCGAGTTTGAATCCTTTGATCACCATGAGACACCATCGTACTCAAGTACTTCACACTTAACCGCAACTACAACCCAAAAACTAACCTCTCACTACCAACTCCCTCTTGTAGACAACTAGAACCCAAATACTTTACTAGCGATACCCAAGAGTATATGATCTCAATTAAAACAAATCACATACCCCAGAAACTGCTTTTATACCTTGTATCCTTGAATTTACTCATTTGCTTCAACCGATCCAACACCATTTATCATCGACACCCATTCAGCTCCACGAAACTTTCCTTTTCATTCGCTCCTTCCTTCTACTCTAGAATCACCAACTACCCCTTCGCATAAGAACAACTTAACGTTGTAGCTCTTCTTCTGATACTAGAAACTGTTCATCTCATGTCCCAAGTCAAACTTGTCTCTCTTGCGCCACCTTACTTAGGAAATCCCTTTTATTATTGACCTTAATTGAGGTCATCGTTGATAAGCTTCAACTGCCTCCCATTGAGGTTGACTTGGCATAAAACCTTGAACCTACTGTATTCTCACCATATAATGGGTTTTCCCCCTTTCCTAAAACACTGCCTTATCGACCTAATCTTCCGAGCTCTACCTCAACTTTACCTTTTGTTTGAGATTCTCCCTTCCTTGTTTCTACCCTTTTATTTTTGCCTTAGCCTCAAACGTTCCACCACTTTCCACCTCTGACCTCAAACCTATGCTAGGATGTAGTAGCAATTTGACTTTTCAACTTTGTTGCATAAGCAATGCGCTAAACACCTCTCCTTATTCTAACCTTCGAGTTCAATTCCTCTCGCAAACTTGTGGTATTCTTTTGAATAATCCGTTCTTGAAGATTCCTTCCCTAATACGTTATTTCTAAGCTCTGACATCACTTTTTGGCCCACTGAACCAGGACTTAACGGTCCACGTCCAACGATATACAACCTTCTACATATTAGCATTTTCGAGCAAGAGATTGTCTCAAAGGTCCTACTTAGCCATTGCAAAGGCACACAGATCAAGTTTGACCTTGAATCTGCATTCCTCTGCCACTATAGATAACACACACAAACCACCAAAGCGCAAACATATAAGGAAGGTATAAGAGACAACTCAAACTATAACTTTCCTCCCTCTTACCAAAATCTTTAGTATTAAAAAAAGAAACTATATCGGATATAGTCATGAGTGTACACCTTCATCACTCTACCAAGATATTTTATGTTCTTAATGCCTCCAGTTTCACCAAGGAGTCCATAAAATCTAAACTTTTAAATAAGAGTCATGACAGTCCCACAACTTGTCTATTTTTGGATCACCATTTTGCGCCGTCCATAATCATTAACAACATGATTGCTAACAACCAATCGATTCCTACAAGGTTTCGCAATAAGCTCACTCCCCAAAGTCTAAAATCATTTAAAAACCTTTGTTCTGATACCAAATGTAACATCCCGGTTAGATATTACTAATTTAAATAAAATAAATTAAAATAATATTAAATGTGCCATTATTATTCAAAAGTTCTTTCCCAAAACGCAAAAAAAAAAAAACATTAATGGAATATACAAGACTAGAACCCGAGTCCTCTCCACACCACTCCACACACTCAACCACTTAAGCTACCATTACTCCTTATCTTGTCTCTCCATATTAATTAACTTACCGATTTCTGCCCTCGCATTTATTAAATAAATCATTATTTATTTATTTAATTTTCTCGGGTCTTACATTCGTGAAGTCCCAAATAATGCTTCAACTTACAACAAGAATAAAACAAACATAAATATATTTTATTGATATTGTTGTATCTAGTTTCAACATCTATAAACATTCTTCTCAAATATTAAATAACACATTCTGCTGAATTTGTGTCTTCTTGCGCTAAGATGCTTGCTACTATTCTTGTTGAAGTTGACACATGTAACTGTTATGGTTTTCCTTAAGTCCCTAGTATTAGAGTTGAGGGATTAATCATCACTACCTTCACTAGCTCAAACACATACGCTTTTCTTGCTAAATTTGAATTATATCTTTTCAAATAGTTTATCTTACCCAACAAATATTATAATTGTTTCTTATTCATCAGGGCTTTTGTATCAAGTATCACTTTGACCTTGTTTCTATCGATCTCGATGCCACTTTTAGGAACAATGAATCCTAAGAATTCACCTGCACTTATACCAAATGCACATTTTAATGGATTCATTTTCAAACCATCTTTTCTCATTCTCTCAAAATATTTTCTCATAATATGTAAATGAGAACTTTTCGACTTTGATTTGATCATAATATCATCAATATATACATGCATAAAATCACCAATGAAATCATGAAAAATTAAGTTCATAACTCCTTGATAAGTAGCTCAACTCCATCATTTTTCAATCCAAAAGGCATAACTCTACAATTGTCTTAAAAGTGAATGTCTTTGTGATAACCAAAGTCTTCAAGGTTGGTAAGCTAATTCCACATAAGCAACATAAGCCCTTTAATCACTTATAATTACCACCAAATGTTTGTCTTGATTCCACATAAAGAACTTTTGACGAGTAGTTGAAGGAATTGCTCCCACTCCATGAATCCACTCCCTCCTTAACTAAATATTAAAATTTTCTTATGATTGGATGACTATGAATGTTGTAGCTCTTATGTAACTCCACACGATCACATCGAGTGCTATCATACCTATCGAGCTCGATGACCTTCCACTAAATTTTGTTACCATGATATTGTTCTTTTCTAAATCCTGTTATGTCCCGATATTATATCAAGATGTTCGGTATATGATCCTCTCAAAACAAGACTTGATGTTATTGATTCGATGATCCCTAGAGGATGGCGCGAGCGAGAATTAATTGTTGGAGACAAACAAATCGGTAAAACAACAATATGTTCATCGTTGCCTCTCCATCAACCAAAAACTTATTTACTATCTAACCTTTGATTTCAATTTGTAACATTAAGAGCTTTAAGCGAAGCCTCATCTCTTCAAAAGGTAGCTCTATAAGGCAACTCTTTGATGAGGTTTTTCACATGCAATTTCTTGAATACACTTGACTTTTAGCTCCATCCTAAGTTCATAATTATCTTCTTGACGACGAAAATCGTTCATCCTTAACTCGTCCTTATAATTGCATATTCTGTTGGAAAAATCGAGATGACACCAACGCTTATATCTTTGTAGATTGAATTCATTGCCCCAACTTGATGAAATGAAGTCTTAACAAAAACTTGATTAGGTTAACCTTGAATCCCTTGATTAAAAAACTATTTTTCCTACACTTGCCTCCGAAAAGGTTTAGGTCTTTTTGTCCAAGGTGCTCATTGCTAAAAGTTCCTTTGAAACTTTGGGTACTTATTGACCATGTTTGGGATTGAAAGGCAATCTATCAAACATGTTTTTACTTCACGGCGTTTTTTGATTCCTAGGGTGAAATGGGTATCTTTTGACCATTCATTCATTGGGGTCTTTGTATATGGAATAAAATATTTTACATGCCTTTGTACAGTTTTGAGCTAAGCCATTTTCTTACTCTTTGCAACTCTTACTTTCTTCCTCCTCTCAACCTCAAAAGCCTTTGCAACATATTGATTGAAAACAACATTGCACCTAGGGAAAAAAGTCACATCCTCATCCTTCTCCTTCATTCTAGTCAAGAAATCTATCAAGGAGTCCCTTGCTTTTGGATAAATTTCCTCTCCAGCTTAAATTCATCTAACAAATACTCAAAATCCTCTTCGAGGTGTTAACTTTCACATGTCTTAGGTTGATATCTTTAGTGCCAATATCAACCTTCAGTTCATGATATTAATAACACCAAGTCTCCCAACACCATTTGTAATGTCGAGAATTGGTTCAACATATCTCACTTGATTACTAAAAGGGTCAATATCCACTTTCATTGATTTCTTTTCAAATCTTAGCCTTCATTAATCAATTGCATCTTGAGAAATATTCTTGAAATGTATGCATTTATTAGTTATATGAACATAAATGGGAAACTTACAATATTGTTCTCATTTTCACTCTTATTGTTCATACTGATCTATGATATTTTTAGCAAATTACTTCTTGAAGGGCCAATATAAGATATTTTCTCTTTCTTTATAGGCTTCTCAAATCTTCGACATCTTTCTTTCTCATATTTGATTTGTTTAATTCTTGTCACTTTGTCTGCCAATTGGGTTATCTCTTTTAATGGTAAATCAACAAATTTTCACGTATGGAATTATAAACCAAATGATTGTATTCTTACTAACTTATGCTTTGGAATTTGACTAAAACACCAAGATTTCATTTGTCAAAATCTATTCAAATAATAATTTATGTTTATTGAACCTTTTCATATTCATCAAACCAATTAGTGTGACTTTAACTTTGAACTAAATAGATAACATGCCAAACAATAAGCTTCATCATAAGTTGGGGAATACTATAGCCAAGAAGGAAAATTTTAAACCAATTAGATTGAAATCTCCTTGGATGTTTTTACGTATAAAAAGGATAGTTTTCAAGTGGTATTTGATATAGACCCCATTTTAAATAAGCTCTTCTAATTTCATCTCTTTGGCTCATTGGATATTCTCATATTTAAAGGCGTTTTCCTGGATCACGTTCCAAAGAATTAATATGAAACTCCTCATCTATAATTCTTTGAACCTTAAGAAAGGACTCCTCTAATTGAACAATTGTATCATCAATATCATGCTTCAGAATATCTGAAGAAGTTGACTTTGTCCTGTTTTCATCTTCACATATAACTTCCCTTTTATTACTTTTAAAACATGAATATTTTCTTTTATTCTTCATAAATATACTTATTTTAAAAAAATAAAACTAAAATATAATTTATCATAATCTAATTAAAAATTGAGAGATATAACCACAAAAAGAAAATTCAATGATAATCAAACCACAATTAAAATCCAGTTATAAAAAAAATACACAGTATAATATTTTTCCCTCTATGTTCATAAAAGAAAAAGTTAATATATAAGAGGCTCATGAAATAAATTATTAAACTAATTTTTCATTATCAAGCGAGACAAGATAGAATTATCTCCTTTTTTACTTCAAGAATGAAAGAGATTAGATGAGAAATGAGAAGCAAAAATAATAGATCTTTTCAGAAACAATAGAAAACAATTATTAACATTAAATATTGGGTTTTATAAAAGAAATACAAATATTTAATTTAATTATTAATTTATAATATATTACCTATAATATAACAAAAATTTCAAAACTTTTTTTTGGGGGGAGGGGGGGCATGGTGCCCCCTAGTTTTCACAATGCTCCGCCACTACCTCTCCATGGATTACTAAAGCATCCCTTATTTGAGGCATTTGTTATGTTAATTGTTGAAAGTTATCATCTATAACTAGAACTAAGGAATTCAAAAAACATTCATTTGACTTGATAACATATTTACTATTTCATAATTAATATCACCCATTTGTTGTATTATGATATTCAAAGATGCAGTAGATATTAGAGTCCCTATGTTATTGAAATATATATTATTTCTCCCAATATCTCTTTTAAATCCAAACGTTACTCTATCTCTATTGTTTGTCATATTAGAACTGGATGGCAGGTGATGTCAACATAACCCAATGGATATCTCTCCTATGACCAAACCCCAATTAAAATTACCTTCTCCATAAGGTATATGTTTTTCCCTTATACTCATATGGGCCCAACATAAGTAGTTATAGGGCTACTAATTGTTTTCATCAAAGATGCCTTTTGACCTATGTTTTTATAACTAGTTGTTGAACATCAAAGATGCCTTTTGACCTATGTTTTTACAATTGGTTGTTGAAGTAGGCTAGCCCTAGTAACCAATGAGGTTTTGATGACAACAACAAAAATACTCTACTAGACAAGTAAGTCTCTAGTTAGAAGTTAAGTTATGTTTGACAACTAAGAGATTATCCCAACCATACTCGACCCCATTTACTAAATAGGCCAGCTACTAGATACTAGGTATTGAAACTCCCTTAGTACATAATATCAAACCTCATCAACTCACTAAGCCGCCTACTGTGTATTATGAAAATCCCTTAGTACACAGTACCCAACCTCAACAACTCACTAAGTTGCCTACTATGTACTATGAAATTCTTTAGTACACAATATACGACCCCCAACAACTCACTAAGCCGCCTACTGTGTATTATGAAATTCCTTAGTACATAGTATATAACCCCCAATAACTCACTAAGTCCTCTACTGTGTACTATGAAATTCCTTGGTACAAAGTATACGCCCCCAATAACTCACTAAGTCGCCTACTGTGTACTATGAAATTCCTCAATACATAGTATACGACCCCAACAACTCACTAAGCCGCCTACTATGTACTCTGAAATTTCTTAGTACATAATATACGACCCCAACAACTCGCTAAGCTACCTATTGTGTATTATGAAAGTCCCTATTACACAGTATCTAGCCTCATTTACTCATGAAGCTGCCTACATAACCCAAAGTATCTAACCTGTATTACCCACATAGCCGCTTACCGGGTACTGAGTACTCTAAGATCCCCAAAGTATATGGTACCCGACCCAGTTAACTTGCAGGCCGCTTACCAGCAACCATTAAAGGTTTCCTGGTAATTTTGTCCATTTTTACTGGATCCTGGAACAACTAAAAAGGTATTTTAGGCCTAAAGATCATTCCAAGTAGGACCCACAGGTAAAAAGGTATAAATAGCACATTATTCTATGCATTCATTATGCATTAAAATATTCTTTGAAACCCTTGAGATCACCAATGCTAACTTAAGCATCAGAGTGTCTTTTACAGGCACATCTACGTCGTGATCGGAATATCGCCGGAGTAAGGAAGCACCAAGCTAGAGTCCGGATACTAGAGAAGCAAAAAATATAATACCCATGAAATTTAAATAATAATTAATAAAATACAAATAATTGTGGGTTGGAAGTAGCTCTAAGAGAATTACGTGGCAAGTCATGGACAAGGAATAATACTAGCTCAAGTGGTTGAGTATGTTGGAAGGTATTGAGAGGACTTGGGTTTAAATCCTGCGTATGCAATTAGTGTGATGTTTTAAATGTTTTATTTTACATATATGTTGTGAATTTGGAAACATGATTCACCATTATATGTGTGCATGATATGGCATGAAACATGTATTGGTTTGATGGTTATGCATATGCTTGATGATTTGGAAGGATGTGAGTTCAAACCTTGGCTAGCATGAGCAGACCCCCTCTTTATGTTTTAGTAATTTTGTTAAGTGGTGGAAAACCTAGAAACTTTAGAAATTCTCTGAGAAATTAGAAGGGTGGCAGTTGTGGTGTAGTAAACACAAGTTAATAGCCATTAAGCTTTAATTTTGTTTTTTAATATTTTTTATTTATTTTGGGTTGAAATTGAGAGAGGGAAGAGGTTGAGTGAGAAAGCAGAGGATCATTGAGTATGGCAGCAAGGAGAGTCATAGAGAATAAAGCTTAAGCTTCAATTTTAATTAACTTCATTTTTTTATTATTTTTTATTTACTTTGGGCTAAAATTGAGAGAGGGAAGAGGTTGAGTGAGAAAGCAGAGGGTCATTGAGTGTGGCAGCAAGGAGAGTCAAAGAGAATAGAGAAAAAGTTACCTAGGGAGAGGAATTGAGTGCTGAAAGGGAGTTTGGAGTGGACAAAGGGATTAAAGCCTTGGGTACAAGGAAGAATCACTAAGGTTGCATTCGGAGAAGGGAAACTAGGTAAGGGGAGTTGTCCTTACGTGTTTTCTTTTCAGTTAATCTGTTTTGGATGCTACTATGGTCTGAGAGCTTGAATTCCCTCCCATTCTACGCTATTTTTCGTAATTCTAGGCTTCTGCCCAGAAACTGACTAGCAGTTGTGAAGACCCGCCAAGTGACACAACCTATTTTCTTTATGTTTTTGGGTTTTGTGATGAATCGTCTAGCGATACGCCATGGAATATTGCATTTTTTTCATTTTTTATGGGTTCTCTGGTATTTTTGGATGGTCTATAATCCATGTATTTTTTTTGCTTGTTGTAGATGGAAATAATTGAGAATATCTTCTTTTTAACTCTAGTTTGATGATTGGGGGTTTTGATGAATTTGAGGGTTTCTTAAGGGTTTGGGGGATGAATGCAAAATGTGATATGCCACTATCGAATTTGCTTATGTTAAGATTATCTGAATTAAATAAAGGCATATGCATGATGAATAAGTGATTGAATGCAATTTAGTTGCAACTAGGGGTGTCGAATTTCATTTTGGGGGTTTTAAGGTTTCTAGCAGATGCAAGAAAATATGGAATTTCCATAACTCTGATGCACCACCCGACCATATGTGTATGCCGTCAGGCGATGGGTGTTGTACAATAACCTAATTTGGTCTTTGTGGGGGGGGGGATGGAATATAGGTTGTGGGGGACTATTCTAGTGCATGAATATAGCATTTTCGGCATGAGAAACCAATTCACACGGTGGTGTGGATGATGCATGAGTTAGGGATATAGTCTCATATTAAATTGGAATTGGTTTTGGATTATGGAAGACGAAAAGAGTAACATGGTTACTATTGATATTAGTAAACTTCTTGCATGATTAGGAGTTTAAAAGGTGGTTGTTTGGGAGTGTTCAATTACATGTATGATCTAATAATATAATCTAACAACTATTAAGATACTTGGTATGAATTTGTTATCATATGTATCATAGGTACTGTAATATTGGTTCCTAGGGTCACATGTTTCAAGTATATGCTTGACTCCATTTAAGTGATGTCAAATTCCAAAGTTAAATGAATGACTACTTACTTTAATTGATGGTTAGGAACTATGATGATGCAATTTGAGGTATGTTGAGTTGTGATAACGTGTAAGTGGTGTTCTGGATGTGTAATTATGATGCTGGATGTGTGAGAAACCATTATGATGTGCCTAAGCCAGTAAAATCTACCTTACTAGTGTGGCGCCTAGCAACAGGGATGTTCCCGCTAGGCAATAGCCACAAACAGAGAGGTCCCTGAAGCGTTTGGCGTTTAGCGACATAAAGGTACTGCCAGGCGGTTTAGAGCACAACTTCACCTGACAGCGTTTAGGCAGCGCTAGGTGATAGGGCATGGGCAAGGTGTAAGACCCATTGAATTTAATTAATTAAATAAATAAATAATTAATTAATAAATACGAGTAGTGGGAGCCTTGGTCAATACGAGTAGTTTCAATTAAATAAATAAATAAATAATTAATTAATTGATTAATATGATGTGGAAAAGTTCTAGCTCAAGTGGTTAAGAGTACTTGATTGTGTAAGAGGACTTGGTCAAGTCCTATGTTTGCCATTTGTGTGTTTTTAAATTTATTGTTAATTTTTATAAAATGCATGATCATGTTGAATGATGATATAACTATAGAATTATATTAATCATCATGAAACATGAATTGGTTAAATGGTTGTGCATTGATTTGGTATTGGCAGGGTTATGGGTTTGAACCTTGGTAAGACCAAAGTAAGCTTTCTTTTTGCAAAATTTTGTGTTAAGAATGAATATGAAAGGGTAGAGAAAACCCTAGCTGAAGGGCAGCCAAGGGAGGCTTGAATGGCCATTAACTTCATCCTTAATGAATTTTCGTTTTCACTTCGTCATTGCCAATTAAGACACCTTTAAAAGACAAATTTTGAGAGAATAAAGGGGTTTTGAGGCTATTTTTTTTAGAGCTCTGTGAGGTACACAAATTTAAGGTAAAACAGTGGTTAGAGAGTGAATTAGAAGAATGGAATTGAAGTGGTGCTAAGGAAACCATTGGTGATCAAAAGGGGGAGCTATAGCATTGTAATTGAAGCAAGAAAACCAGGTTAGGAGAGCTGAACCACGTTCTATTTATGTTTTTACGCCTAACTGTATGTAGTATAGCATGTATATGTATGATCTTCCTCTGTTTTCATTGAAAATCGTGTTTTTGGAAATTTTCCAAAAACCGCCTAGCGAGCTATTCATAGCCGCTAGGCGACTCGTGATAATTCTGGTGTTTTCTAGGTTCCAAAGATGGAACTACTTGGTGGCACACGCTTATCCGCTAGGCGACGCTTGTTGTTCAACCCAATTCTAGGATTCAATGATGAAGGGCTTGGCGGTAGTAATTGATCCGCCAAGCGACGCGAGCCTTTTTGACCCGATTTTGGATGTTTTCGTGTTCTAGGAGGATTTTGATCGGGGGAAATCATGTTCTAATCGTTGTGAATGATTCAACATCATGCATTCCTTGAGTTCGTGGATGTTGGGGGTTAATTGAGTTGAACATGGTATGAATGTGAGCTTTAGGGTTGATGATTGGGGTATTTTTGAAGTTGCACGAAATTAAGTTGTAACTGTTATTGTGACATCGTATATTGGGGTTTTAGGAATTAACTGTGAACCTAAATACGTAAGTCTAGCCTATTGATTAGAAAAATCAGGTGAAGTTAGAATCGTTGGGAGTGATCAGGATTCGTAGAAACTGGAAGAGGTTTGGGTCCCTAAAGCAGCAGGAACCGCCTGGCGGCACCCAGTTTGTTGCCAGGCGCTATATCAAAATTGTGGCAAGTGTGTGTGATGCATTGGAGAGATTGGAAAATGGAGAATGGGTTGTGTGAGTATTAAATGAGACTTTTGGAATTGCTGGATGAGGACTAAGAACATATGGAAGGAGTGAGATGAAAGTATGTATGATACTAATCTATGATTGTATGGGATAACGTGGATGTTATCTTAGTGAATCCTAGGTGAATTAAACCATAGTTCTATTTTGTGGAAAGGAAGACTGAAATGCAGAATATTATGGTTAATTGTATTTGACCAAAATGAAATTTGGTGTAATTATGGTAAAGTATGGTTGTTGAGTCATATTGACCTTGATAGGGTCATAGTTACTAGTTGGGCAGATAATGTAGTAGAAGAGGTATGAAATTAATAGTGGTATGTTGTGATGTTAGAAACATTGAGGTTAATCAAGTCTATTCATGGGTAACTTAGGTGGATGAACATAACTGGGAATAAGAACATTGGTAGTAAGTCAATCACCTTGGAACGGAGGCAATTGATTTGAGAAAATTCTACTATGAGAATTGGTGCTCAATCAAAGAGCAATCTACTCAGTGTGCATATAACACAATACAACGCATAGTACTGGTGCAGCGTCTAGCGGCACAACGAGACCAGCCAGGCGGCGATAGCTGCCAACACAAAGAACTCCTGGAACGCGTGCGCCTAGCGGTGGAGGCAGTCCCACCAGGCAGTGTTTGCAATTGTTAATGGTTTTGAGGCGCTACACGCCTGGCGGTACGCGTCCCCCGCTAGGTGGTTTGGAAGCATTGAGCGCCTGGCGCCTAGTGTGATGCGCCGGCGATACAGAGAAGCAAAGGTGCTTTGCTTGCTTTGATGTGCATGATCTACAAGGCTTTGGTGGTATCTTCAAAGGTTGGCTTGCTGATGTTCCTTGAGTTGTGGCTCGGAACGTATCCCTTGAGTTGTGGCTCTAGATAGGGGTTAAGCACGTGGCATTCCTTGAGTTGTGGCTCGGGATGGCGGATGAACACGAGGAACTCTTGAGTTGTGGCTCGGGTTGGCGAGTGTTGTCGGTGTGAGTGTGCTGGTTGTGGCCAACACGAATGGGTCCAGATAGATTGCCTTCCTCAGTAATTAGTTGACGAGTTTGGTAGTCTTGGGACGTTATGAGCTATGTTCGTATTGGGAACTCCACTTGGTGTTATGGTGTGTGATCCGTTGCATAGTTTTCCGCACGTACTCTATCGGTTATGGCCGATAGATATGGCAGCAAGACATCTTGAGGTACTCACTATAAGATGTAGCACACGGTTAACATGGTTGTGGCCATGTGTTATGAAATCAAAGGATGGAATTCCTTTGGTGTGTTTGTGTTATATATATATATATATATATATAT
>Ga0099822_1008275_pt1 | contig 13319 bp, 4 predicted proteins | sample CowpeawhiteBW_FD_76839 | JGI IMG/M metagenome (GOLD analysis project Ga0099822, IMG submission 76839) | Root nodule microbial communities of legume samples collected from California USA - Cow pea white BW | ecosystem: Host-associated > Plants > Roots > Nodule | place: USA: California | collected... | reverse complement strand
TATATATATATATATATATATATATATATATATATATATATATATATATATATATATATATATATATATATATATATATATACACCCTTAAAGTATCTTTCTATAGTTTATTCAAGTTATTGCTAATTTTGTCAATTTTCACAATAAAAAATCAAAGAGATTAAAAGACAAAATTGGATATTAAAAAAAAAAAACTAAAGCTTATTATATGCATGTAAGAATTGAAGGATACTTTTTTAGTACAAAATTAAAGAAAAAAAATGTTGGAGTTTCTTTAAAGACACTTAACTCACATATCAGTTGAAAAAAGAAGTTATCTTGGATCAAAGAAAAAGAAAGATGAGAATATAGGACATCTCAAATCATTGTAAAAATAGTCTCAATGTTAATGATGTGATGATAATTTGTTGAAAAAATTTAAATATACTGTAGAATGACTATTCTTCTTCGATTATATTTAAATTTTACCTCTTTAATTTATAATCTATTTAATAAAATGCAAATAAAATAAAGTTCTAAATTTAATATGACAACAACGTGCTACTCCGGATAATAAAATGTTACGGGTTGACCTAATCCCATGAATGAAATTATTTACAGTTGAAATTTTTGAATTATATATCACACGAAATTAACAACATTATTAATTTATTACTAAAACCGAGCATTTATTAACTTAATTACAGTACCGCACATCACTAGGCCCATCTTTTTCATACACCACAGTAGGTCCATTAAGTTTCACAACTCACGTTGGTCCAATCCAACCCTTCCTAATTAAGCCCGGACTGGACTCACATAATTTACCTTTTCTCTTTCATTGAAATATTTTATAATAATATTTTTTATTAGTATAATAATAATCACATGTAACATTGATATATTTTTTTAATTATTCAGGATGTTTTTGTCAATAAAAAAATTATACTATTAGCCAATTAAAAATCATAAATAAGATTTTTAAAGTAAATATTTTCAAAACTAATAATCTTATCATACATATCAATTCATAATTGTTAATATAATTACATTATAATTTACAGTATTAACAAAATTATGCACTAACAAATTAATAAAAGAAACTATGCGCTAATATTTCGCTGATGTTTAAACTTTATTATATTTATAACTCTTGGCAAATATCCTTCAAATTTCACTTTTTTGTTACTTCTAACATGTAAGTTTAGCTCAACATTAAAAATTTAATAAAAGACAATAAAGGTCCAAGTAATTACTGTAACAAAAAGTTAAAGAGGAATTTTGGCAGCTCTTATTTACTAGCCTGGCCAATTTTAGAGATGAATTAGACACTGTCAGACTAAAACTGGAATTTTCTTAATGTATGAATTTGACCTACTTAACACTTCCTAAAGATTTATTTTCAGAAGCATATTTTTTTTCGCATATAATTCTGATTAAAATGTCTTCAAATTCTAAATATTAATATCAAATACTTAAATATTAATCTATAACTCGTAACTTACCTCATTCCATTATGTTTCGGTTCTGGGCTTTTGGCCCAGTAGTCCTCTACCGTTTGATCTACTACGATATAGCCGCCGAATTCATATTATTTTTAAAGATCAATGTTTTCAATGTCAAAACTCAATTTTAGTGGATAAATATACTAGCTATGTAACTTCAAGCTAATATTTTAGCATATTCATTCGACATGTTGTGGGGAAAAAAGCTAGATTTTTATCAATTTGATTTTTGTCATAACTCTAATTGATTCCATTGGACTTGGGAAAAAAGTACAAATTCAACCAACCTGGTTTTATTGTAACACTAACTCATTAATTTAGTATAAATTTGATTCAATCCAATTTCAAACTAATTTAGAATGAATTTTTTCGCATTTTTTAAATTGACTTAAGTCAATTATTTTAATATTTTTAAGTAGTTTATAAAGCACAGTAAATACAGTTTCAAACAAACCATTAAAGTGTGAATCTAATCTAAATTAGCTTTTAAAATTCGTTGTTTGAGATCAATAATTTCAATCCAATTTGTGAGAAATATTAATTCAATGAGCATCATCCCAGTATATGCATATTGTTTATTTTCTATCTATAAAACACCTTCCCTTAATTTGTATAATTGAAATAAATATTTAAAGAGCAAAAGGGCAAACATACTTTTAAGTTCTTGAAAAGGCAACATTTAATGTTTTATAGCTACACACGTTTCAAATGAGATAAACTATTTGTTATTTTACACATTTATTTAAAATTAATTTCATAAATTCAATTCACTCTTATTTATTTAACTTTAATGAAAACAGGATAATTATAGGTGTTTCGGGTATAGGGACCAAGCACCTATCTCTAACATTCATCCAACACTCAACTTGTCTTTAAAGTCTCCTCGTACAAATTTTCACAGCCCGTTCTCTCATTCTTTCTCCGGTTCGATTTCTTTTAGCTTTCACTTGTTCGATTGTCCAGATGTTTGGGTAAGTGCAATTAATGTTGTAATAAATGTGAAATAAAGGTCCCACCAACTTACCTTGGCTCTTATTTATAGTTTTTGACATGGGCCGTGTTTAGAGTTTTCTTAATCATGCTCCAATTACTTTTTAAATTTGAGCCTTAATTTACTTTTACCTTACTGATTTAGTTTTGGTGTAGCCGCCCGACCGGAGAGTTATGCGTCCTAACGGAGGTTCCCATAATTGTGTTATGATGAAAAAATTTCACTAGAATGAATGACGAAACCGTTCGATCGTGAACTCCCTTAAATCACTTCGGAGAAATTATCACATCAACAATTTGAGGAATTGTCCGCCTATAGCAGTAGTTTTCAACCATTTATCCTTGAGCCGCCTGACTGATTGTTTAGCTAGACATTTCTATAGGTCCTATAATATAATAGGTTTCTATGTTCTAGTTTATTCGTTCTCCTTATCGACGTTAATTAGATGGAGTGAGCAATTGATTTATTTGTTTGTTGTGTAGAGTCTAGGAGCAGTGATATTAAATATTAATTGGACTTTTTCCTTGTTTCCCTTCACCATAAGGAAAGAAAAATGTGTGATCTTAAGAATTTGAAAATTTCCATGGTCGGTGATTTTCTTAGGCCACAGAATGAATCTTTGGTGCCTTTGCTCAAAGGGCACTGAGTTCGTCAAACCATGCCACAGCATGCATGCTTTTTGATGTTTATGTCTTTTTTTTTTTCTTAAAATAAAATTAAACAAAAAATAACAGAGACACTTGCACCTTCCAGCGTTTGACGCTTGGCAAAACCTGGTGCATGGATATGCACTCATCTTCCTGTGGTTGAAGTGAGTGAAAGTAGTAGGATAGGGATTGAAATATTATGTTCAAATTTATTTTATTTGTGATACAAGGTTATCTATACGTACCAAATTTGGAATTAAGTAGAAAAGTTTAGAATAAAAACAGGGTTTAAATCAGTATCAAGAAAGATTTTTTATTTTTTATTTTATTTTTACGATACATCTCTTTAATTTTGACATATAGAAGGACATTTCCATTCAATTCCTGTCTATTCAATTAATTACTGTAGGTATGCATTCAAGTTAATTTTATTTTCTCATAATATATTTATTTTAAAAATATTTTATTTTAATAAATTAAGTGGAGATGAATGTATTAGAATAAATTATTTTTAGAATATCTTGAACCTTTTTTCAGTTTCTAAAAATATTTCTGGTTTTTTTTTTTTTTATTTCAACACACTTTTCTGCTACTTATGTTCATGTTAAGTTCCTTAAGGAAACAAACTGGTAATGCTAAGCTAACGCATTTAATTGTAGCATCATTGTCATGTCTCTCCTAGTTAATTAATAGGATGTCATTGGTGTAATTTTTATTTGCTTGTAAAAACATTTTAATTTTTTAACTATAATGAAGAACCCAATTTTTAGTGCCACAAATATCATCACTCAAATAATGGTTTTATTATATTAAGAGATGTCATAAAGTTGATAATTTTTAATGGAAGTTAATTTGTTGAGACGATTTTTATTTTTATAATTAAAGGCTTTATCCAAGTGAAAATTTCTAATTTCTTTGAAGTGAAATCTTTGTTAATGACAATATTTAAATAAAAAATTACATAAAATATTTAAAATTTAAAGAATACGAAACAAAATAACAAACAATTGAAAAAAAAAGAAACTATTTTTTTTGGGATAATTTTAGAACCATAAATAAATTTAAGTAATTCTTAAAGTACCTGAGACAATATTAAGGGAATGAGTACCTAGAGAAATAAATTTTTAACATAAAATGCTTGATAACATATATTGAAGTTATTCATTTAAAAAATTAAAATCTAGAACCAAAACTATTTATGAAGTTTAGAAACATATTTTAAATATGCAAGAAGATTGCTTAATGCTTATAGTAAGTGGTGTTGACTTGACTTAAATTATACAATAGAATGCATGTGATATGTGGATATTAAAAAGAGAAAGAAACCCCAAAGTGTACCGTGTGAAGAAATTGGCACATTTTTTGTATGGAATGCACGTGATTTTTGGATATTGAATAGGAAAGGACATGTAAATAAGTTAAGATATAATGTTTGACAGGAAATATATCTGCATTGAAAAGGAAGGGGAGGGAGAAGAGGAACAAATATAAAAGCGCTTTTTAAAAGGGGTGTTTGGCAAAACAATTTAAAGTGATTTTGTTGAAAAATCATATTTGTGAAAAATATTTTGTTGAAATTAATGACCGGTAACAACCGAGAGCGTGTAATAAGCGGCAAGGGATAGCGTTGGCGTGATTCACTCGCTCAAAATCAAAAACATGTTTGGCGAAGGTCAAAGGAATCCTACGTAAGCATGGTATGATCCTTCAACTTTCGAATGAGTCCTGGATTGACCGTATGACACATGGCTTCTTTTTAGCTTTTGACTTTTCCCAAAAATATGTGTTTGGCAGGGTATTATAGTAAACATCCTTGCTAGCCGGTTTTTCTAAATTGAATAATATAAAACAAATAATTACAACTAGTAAAAGATTGAAAATCAATTAGTTATTTAGTTTTCATCAATTAAAAGTGTTTAAACTTAATCAAATTATTTATTATATTTAAATATAAGATTAATATTAAAAATTTAGTAAAAGTGTCATTTTTAGTTTTAATACTATTATAATTATCATATATTTATATTTATTAAAATATCATAATAAATTTTTATTATAATTTTTTATAATAAGATTGTATTATTTGTTTAAATGCAAAAAATTGAACAACTGTCAAGCCACCTAAAACTCACTAATTCATTTAAAATTAATTCCAATGAATTTAGTAACATTCATTTACATATAATTTAACCACAAATTCTTCTCATATCATAACATTCCGTTACTTGCATACAACCAATAATTTATCATAACACTAAAATTAAAACCATCGCTGCATGAACTTCATCGAACTAGATAAGGTTTAGTTGTTAAGCAAACAAAATTCATTGAACAAATTGTATAAATAAAAACTTTGGGTGATTCGGTTATTGATTGAAAATTTGAGAGTTTTGATTACTATGGGAGTTGTTTTTCATTGAATGAATGGTTTTTTATGAAAAGCTCCTAGTGATATAGTTATTGGACAAGTATTTTGTTCATTGAGCAACTAAATTTCTTTTTGCATTGATGCCTTTGGCTAGGCAAATAGAGTGATGGTTGGACAAATTGCAACATATGATTTACTAGATGAGCTAAATGCAAAAGAGTATTTTCTGAATTCTAAAAAACATGTTTCAAATGTTTATAAATGTTAAAATTTGTTTGTCTTTCACTAAATGATTATATTTTTATCGATATATTGTGTTGGATGTTACTAAATGATGATTGAGATATAGTATTGCTAATTGAATTGAGATGAATTGTATATAAATGAGATTATATGATATTATGATTGTGATATAACATGTGATGTGTTAGGTACATAATTATTTTCAGAGATGAAAATTGTACGGTGATGTTTAGGTTTTATGTTGAATTAAAGATTTTGAGGAATATGATTATGACTGTATGGATATTGAACTCAAATAAGAAAAATAACATGTAGGGAGAGTCTACGAGTGTTCTTATGACATAGTTTGTCACGTGAAAAAAAAGATTTGGTAGGTTATAAAAATTTATCTTATTAGTGAGTTTCTATAATTTTGTTATAGCAACATCCTAGTGAAGAGAATATACAAATGTAAATCTAAAAGTCTAACTCAACACAGATCTTTGAAAAATAAAATTCGAGTGATTGGGATATATAATGCGTAAAAAAGTTTTTTTAAGAACTAGTTTTTCTTGTTTTGTTTTGTGTGATTCTGATCGTAAAAAATAATCATCATATATTATACATTAAAATAAACAATGTTGAAAGATGATCATCTTAATAGAAATTGACAAAATAAAATAATGAGATTAAATGTTTATATTTTGTTTACTTCTTTTCTTGAAATTAAATGTTTAATTATTAACGTAACTAATAACACGATGTTACAACATTAATAACATATATTAGTAATTAAAAAAATTGTGAAAATGTTATAAATTATTTTTACCATTTTTTATCCAATAAATATTATATTAACTTGAATTCATTATCGGTTGTAAATGTGCAACTTTATGATCACAAAAGATTAATTATATTTTGGTTTTTTAATATTTAAAACTAACTAATTTTAGTTCTTTATTACTATGTTCTCTTATCTTAACAACAAAAATGTTAATATTTTTATCACTGATAATAATTTAGTTATTTATTAACATAAAAAATCTATATTTTTTTAACAATTAATTTTAATGTTTAAAAAAAGCTTTTAAGTTTGAAAAATTGAATAAGTAAATACGATATTAAATTTTTATAAGATTAAAATTGTATATTTAGTGAAGTTACGTGAACCAAATTCATGTCTATTATTTGATAATGTTACGTGTTAGCTTACTTTTTTTAATTTAATCATTGCTGCAACTATCTTTAATTATTTCTAGAAAGTAATTCCTTTAATGCATTTTAAACAAAAAAAATTATATGAATTTATGAAAAGTGCTTTTGAGAAAGAAACTAGCATTTGTTTGAAGAAGCAGTTATGTGGCGTCAGGCTTTTTGTGTGGTTGGAAAATGTGTGTGAGCAGCGAACTTGGCGTTTGGTGTGGTGCCTACTGCTGCCTCGTTACAGTGCTTCTCTGGTTAGTCAAAAGACCCTAACTCCGCGTTTGCTTCCAAATTACAGCTAAGCATTAACACTGCTCCCATCGCTTTTCCCAAGTCAACTCTCCTTCCCCATCTCTTCAAACCAACTTATAAAACTTTACCTAATGAAATTTAACTTATATCAAAGTTTTTCCAATCATAATCGATTTGATTAATTTTAATTCAATTTGGTTGAAATTCTATCTTTTAAAAGATTTGGACCAAATCCTGGGTCAGTTTTTGGTTCAGCCAATTGAACCGGCCGACCTAGTTCGATTTTGATAAATCAATACATTAGTGGAAAATAACAAATCTAATAATGAGAATTATTACTATATATTGTTAGAAGTGTCGATTTTTTATTCCATTGTTGACATTTTCACAATAATAATGAAATTTATACCTATTTCTATACATCCAGGTAAATGTTGTTATAGAAAAGAAAATGTGAATGGATCATTACCGATTCGGGAAATATATGTGCAAGAAACTAAAAAAATTAGACGATGATAAATGATCCTGTACCCATTTTCGAATTAAAGCAAAGGAAGTACTAATGAAAGACCTGAAAACGGTAGCAAATGCATCTACGAATGGTTTCTATTTTCTTGTATTGTGAGGGGAAAAAGAGACATGATGCACAGATATCAAGGAAGTGCAAACAGTGTGGACTTTAGGCAAATTTGAAATCATGGCCGAAGAAAGCAAAAACGGACGAAGGGCATCAAAGGCAGTACCTGGAATCAGACGCACTGTTCCACCCACAAAGTCAAAGCCAAAACAACACACAAAGACTCAAAACATCTTCGTCAATTACCGTTTAAGCCCTGTATGAAAAGAACAGCACTGTCTTTCTCAGACCATGCCAAGATGACCAGAATCGTAATTTCGTACAAAAGTGGAACCCTTCTTTTTTGGGTTGACAAGCCGAACCCATCTATCTATCTACCTATCTTTAACCCTTTCCTTTACTCTTTCCCTGTCTCGCTGCAAAGCAAAGCAAATCCAAAATAAAAATACGAAAAATAAAAAAAAAACGAATGGACTAGAATCTGCATGATCAATCCGTCAAACTTAGGAAAGTCCTTGTCACGCAGGCTGCATCGAAACTCCTACGGGATTGAAAAATAAGAAAAGAATTAAGGAAAAACGAACACACAAACAAAGTCTTAGCAAATTCACTCCTTCTTTCTTTTCTTCTCTAACTCATACGCGGATTTCCTCCATTTTTTATTTCTCCATCCCCATTGCATCTTCTTATTTCTTAACCCTTTCAACATTCAAAACCCCACCCAAAACAACAACTTCTTCATACTCTTTCTTTCTTTCTTTCTCTCTTTGCCAAGCTAGAGTTTCTTTTCCCGGAAAATTTATTCTCTCCCCCTCCCCAGATCTGAAACTTCCGCAAGTTCTTATATTTCACCTTAAGCGCTTTCTGGGTTCTTAAAATTGCCATCAGGGTATCGAAGACAGCAACGTATTGAATTCCTCGACTGTGTTTTAACGTGGAAACCCTAGAACTTCTTCAATGGCTTCAGGAGCAATTTTCTCGTCGCTCAGGCGGAGGAGGTCGCCGACGTTGGACGCGTTTCTTGCCCCAGTTGACTTAAGTGACGTCGCTTTGGTTCAGACCCTTCTCTCTGTTGCCCGCGAGATTGTGTCGTGTTTTTCGAACCGTTGCATCTTCTTCCAGCGCAAAAACTCGCGGTCTCTGATCCGAAGAGTCGAGGCTTTCCAGTTGCTTTTGGAGTATTTGCGTGATTCCGATTCAGGTTCTTCGTGTCTTCCACCCACGGCGGTGCTTTGTCTCAAGGAGCTTTACCTCTTGCTCTACCGCTCCAAGATTCTCCTCGATTACTGCGCCCAATCGAGTAAGTTGTGGCTCTTGCTTCAGAACCATTCCATCTCTGGTCACTTCCACGATTTGAACCAGGAGATTTCGACCCTTTTGGATGTTTTCCCCGTTAAGGATGTGTTGTTGAGTAAGGATATTAGGGAACAGGTTCAGCTCTTGCAGAACCAGTCGAGGAGAGCTAAGCTTTTTATAGATATGAAGGACGATGCTCTCAGGATTCGTTTTTTTTCCTTTCTTGAGGAGTTTGAGAATGGAAGGATTCCGGATTCTGCTGAATTGAGATCTTTCTATGTTGACAAGTTGCAGATTGCGGATGCAGATAGTTGTAGGACTGAAATTGAGGCCTTGGAGGAGCAGATTGTTAATCACGAGGGTGACATTGAGCCTACTATTTCTGTGCTTAATGGGTTGGTGGCTATGACTAGGTATTGCAGGTTTTTGCTTTTTGGCTTTGAGGAGGATGAACTTGGTCTAGAGAACGGGAGTCGGAAGAAGCCTAAGAAGAGGTTGATTACTCGGGAAATTGCAGAAACGTTTTATACTGTTCCTAAGGACTTCTCCTGTCCAATTTCGTTGGATTTGATGAGAGATCCTGTAATTATTTCCACTGGTCAAACATATGACAGGAGTTCCATTTCAAGGTGGATGGAAGAAGGGCACACTACTTGCCCCAAAACAGGTCAAATGCTTGCACACACTCGCCTTGTTCCGAACCGTGCTCTGAGGAATTTGATTGTGCAGTGGTGCACCGCACATGGAGTTCCTCTCGATCCATCGGAGGTGATGGATGCGATGGGTGAAGGTTTTACAACAGCTTGTCCCACCAAAGCCGCCCTTGAAGCCAACCGAGCCACAGCGAAGCTTCTTATTCAACAGCTTGCTGGTGGGTCTCAGGCTGGGAAGACTGTGGCTGCTCGGGAGATTAGGTTGCTTGCAAAAACGGGAAAGGAAAACCGCGCCTTCATTGCAGAAGCAGGGGCGATTCCCTATCTTAGGAATTTACTTTCATCTCCCAATGCTGTCGCTCAGGAAAATTCCGTGACTGCACTGCTCAATTTGTCCATTTTTGACAAGAACAAAAGTAGGATCATGGACGAGGAAGGGTGTCTAGGATCAATTGTTGATGTGTTGAGATTTGGACACACCACAGAGGCAAGGGAAAATGCTGCTGCAACGTTGTTCAGCCTATCGGCCGTCCATGACTATAAGAAAATAATTGCAGATGAGATGGGAGCAGTTGAGGCCCTGGCAGGGCTGTTGCAAGAGGGGACTCCAAGAGGAAAGAAGGATGCTGTGACAGCTCTGTTCAATCTTTCCACACACCCTGAGAATTGTGCTAGAATGATCGAAGCCGGGGCAGTGACAGCACTTGTAGGTGCTTTGGGGAATGAAGGAGTTGCAGAAGAAGCAGCCGGTGCTCTGGTGTTGATCGTCCGGCAGCCTATTGGGGCCAAAGCAGTGGTAAATGAGGAAGCAGCAGTTGCCGGTTTGATCGGAATGATGCGATGTGGAACGCCGAGAGGTAAAGAGAACGCCGTTGCAGCATTGCTCGAGTTATGCCGGAGTGGAGGTTCAGCTGCAACAGAAAGAGTTGTGAAGGCGCCAGCTTTGGCTGGGTTACTTCAAACCCTTCTTTTTACCGGGACAAAACGTGCAAGAAGAAAAGCAGCTTCACTTGCGAGAGTGTTTCAAAGATGTGAGCATGCATCTTTACCTTACGGCGGATTAGGTGTAGGCTACGCGTTTGCTGGCAATTCAACTGCAGCCAGGGATACCAGCTTTGCCGGTGATGTTTCAGTACCAATGTCCATTTCTGTTTTATAGTGGTAAAACTCCTGTGTTTACTAAGTTCCCAATTTTTGTTGTAAGTCTTTACAGATTCTTTCATTGAAATTTAAAGTCATAAGAAATTATAGCAATATCTTGTATCTAAGAGATCCACAAGTGTTGTGGAGCAGTTAGCCTCAACACATATGTAATGAGTTAAATTATGTAAGAACAGAGAATGCTCAACAAAAGAGACAGGAACCATTTCTGATATCATATTTGTTCAGTGCCACCCCTCCCATTTCTTTTCTACTTATTCTCCTAATCGATGATGTAATTGCGTTATTACTTTTTACCACAAATTCACAAACAATGTACCAACTTCTTACTACATGACTTGATTCTTTTATCTCCAAAAGTCTAGCGGTTGGACCAGCCTAGTGATTTGTGAGTATTGAATTAAAAAAACTGTTACGTTGAAGCATAGTGTGAACAAGTACAATATTTGTGTGTTTTTGTGGGTGGTGAGATTTTGTTTAACGTGTGTTTTCGTAAATTGAATCTGTTCCCCAGTGAAAGAAGGGGGTGTTCAGAGTGAGTTGCGTCTAGCTGGATATTATGTGGGAATAGCTGAAACGTGCAGCATGCGCGATTCTGAATTGTGAAGTTAAGTTAGCACAGTCCACTAAATCTGTTCCAAGAAGAATCTAGACTAGACCATGTTAGCGGTGAATGTTCTATCCTTTTTGTGATTGATACACTTTTTCTTGGCATAAAGTTAGAAGGAAGGTGGATCACACAGAGATGAGATGCTCTGTACCTCGACTCTCTATCCATACGTGGTCTCAGAAGCAATTGGATCGTGAAAAGGTACGAGGCTTTTTCTTTTGGATTAATTTTATGAAGATCCTCAAGACAATGTTAGGAGGTACATATTATTTCAAACATGGATATTATTCTCCAAATTAAAGTAATTGACCCCTTTCAGTGGTGCAGGATTGTCATCACACTCATCCTTATTCTTCAGTTCCATAATCATCACCCTCATCACCCAACCGCCTTTCCTCCACTGCGTAAAAAAACTTTATCACATTCTTTTTACTTTTATTTTCAATGCCAAAAATCACTATTTTATTTTATTCCTTTCAACTATTTGCACTACAAATATATGTTTTTCTTTCAAAAATTAGTTTAAGATCGCTTACCAACGATGAAGAAAAAGTATTGAATTCAGTAGAATTTTCCATGTGAAGAATAAGGTGTTTGAAACGTCACTCTACTCTCAAGCCTGGTATTTTTCTTAAGAAAATTCCTTATATTTTATCTTCCTTTTACGTGTATCTTACATCATAGATATTTTCAACAAACAAGAAGAAAATTCATAACCCTTTGATTTAAACATTCAATGCATGACTCGGTGGTAATGACTCTGTTGTAGCTTGTTTCTACCATTGTTTTTTTGGGCAGCGAGTGTTTGACTAAGAACGTCAGCTATATGTAGACAAGTCTTAATAAAAAAACTATAATTAAAATTAATTTAAAATATATTAATTTCACTTAGTAATTATTTGATCTAAGGTTGAAAATGAAGAGGAGTGAATGGTAAGGGTAAATTCCATTACAGACACAGTATCGATGAGATAAATGTTTTTTCGAGGATGAGGTAAGGTGGGGCATGGGTTCACGAGATGAGTATTTAATATTGAAGACTAAATGAATGGGAAAGAAAGTGGAGGAGGCACAGAGGACACGAAAATGAAAAATAATTGGAGTTTCCGTCAGAAACTTATAATCAGAGACATGGTGGTAGTTGGGGTTGAATAATATGGTACAGTTGGAGAAAGAGGGTTGTTAATGGTGACATTGTATAATTCATTTTCAATTGCTTTATTCATCCCAACCCATTATTACCTTTGTTGCTCCATCATTTTGTTAGACTAAGAACCAGCTCCAAAGGGTTGCTTCCACCCTTGAAAATGGACTTTTCTTAGAGTTCTTTTTAATCCAAATTAGAGTTTAATCTTAGAACTCTATGCTAATCTTTAACACAAATTTTAAATGCTGTTAAAAAAACTCTATTTATTACATTAAAAATAAGTAAGCAATAGATTCTTTTAAGATATAATTTGATTGATTTAATAAGAGATAAGAAATTTACATTAAATCTTCATTCACAAGAATGTGATTGGATCCATAGTTCCGTAGAAGAATCATTGAGAAAAAAATTTATAAAAGGTTCATAAGAGGGATGTGATTGTGAACACAAAGATATAGTAAAGTTGTAAGAGATGCATTTTAAAGTATACTTCACTTGTAATATTTTTTTACACCATTTAAATCATGCAATATTAAAATTTTTTTGTCACCATATATATGTGATAATATTATATATATATATATATATATATATATATATATATATATATATATATATATATGGAGAAGTTTAATTAATATAACTATGTAGCTTTATGTAATGGGATTTTGTATAGCTTGCATTTAACTGAAATGATGGGTGATTATC
>Ga0099822_1008266_pt1 | contig 13331 bp, 9 predicted proteins | sample CowpeawhiteBW_FD_76839 | JGI IMG/M metagenome (GOLD analysis project Ga0099822, IMG submission 76839) | Root nodule microbial communities of legume samples collected from California USA - Cow pea white BW | ecosystem: Host-associated > Plants > Roots > Nodule | place: USA: California | collected... | reverse complement strand
CCCATCAGTAGGGACTCAATCATTAATCGCAAATTCCACAGTTACACGGTCACAGGTTCCCACCAACTCATCAATCATAGAAACACATCCTGGAACAGCAACCAATAAATCTGTTACAACATGTAATAAGGATAAGGATGTTGTTACTCATTGTGAGGCTGTTATGGTCTGTACTGAAGAAGAAATAATTTATAAACCCAGCCTTCACAGTTCGTCTATAAATTCAGATACTGACACAACAAATAAGAGGGAATTAATCTGCAATGTTTCTCGTATATTTCAGGAAGATTTAATACCAAATGAGTTGTCCATCCCTCACAAGGAAACACAGGAGGAGCAGTCACAGATGGATCTATTGCACATTAATTTGTCTGATCTAGATATGGAGTATTGGTCAAACTTCTCATTAAAAGATATGGGAATTTTGGAGGAAGATTTGTTTGATCATCCAGCTTCAACTTATTGTCCAGCTTCAACTCATCTGCAGGTTGATGCATGAAGGTATTTTGTTAAGATTTATCTGACTCTGCAATAACATTTGACACAAAAGGGAAGATTTATTTGACTCTGCAATAAAATCTGACACAAAAGGAAGCTCCGGTGGATAATAGTATTCTTTAGTTCACTAGCTTTTGATAATCTGATAAGATAAGGTCAAAATTATCGATATTGTATTGTAGAAAACAATTTTCTTAGCTAATAAAGTTTTTAAATTGTTTGATTAAACTTTTTTAGTTTTTAAATTGTTTGATTAGATTAGTTGATGGAGATGTTTTTTATCATCCAGCTTCAACTCAGTAAGATGCATGAGGTTATTTTTTTATGCTACAATATAATCTGACGCAAAGGGGACTTGTGGTGTATAATACTATTATCTAGTTTATTAGCTCTCGGTTGTTAGACAAGGCTAAAATGTTTGATCTTTCAGTGATTTTAGATTACTTCTTTTTAGTAGGAATTTGTAGTGAAAATTTTTCCTAATGAATAAAGTTTTCAAATTCTTTGTAATAGTGATAGTTCTGTCGTTGGCTTTGATTGCTCTTATGAATTTTTCTTGTTAATCCTTGTTACTTATGTAGAAATAGTGACTGCACCTAGGAAATCATTATGTCTAAGTTAGGGGTTGAATGTTGGATAACCCTTGCACCTAGTTATAGTTATGATAATTAATTGACCTCTTGTATCTACTTTTCATATCTATAAATATGAGGAACATGAGAAAGGTCTCTTAAGCCCTCAAAATATTTTTTCACTGTTTAATCTCAAGTTGGTAGCAGAGCAGGTCGATTCTGCTCTGGTTTCTGTCTCGTCATGTCAACCACCATTAGTCACCGCTGTCCGCCGCAGTCCACCACTAGTCACTGTTGTCTGCTGCTGTCTAGCTTGGTTTATCACTATCTGAAGCTATCCATTGTTGTTTTTAAATGTCCACCACTATTTTCTACCAGTCCGTCATTGTCCGCTGCTGTCCACCACCATAGTTTCATCCAACGACCACCGGATCTGAATCGCCTCTCTGAGCGACGACCAACCCGTCAATGCCGAAGGCTAATTCGTCGCCATGCGCCGCTTCACAGTCCATTGCAGCCAGGTGCATATCCCTCACGCACTGCCTTCCCGTCGCAGGAACTTCGTCATGATACCATTGCAAGGATCGTCAGAACTTCCTCTCTCTGTTCAGCCCCCGAGAAGCCTGTTTGGATGAGATTCTGAAGCCTCCCTTCTGGAAATCACCCTAGGGTTTATGGTTTCTCTTGCATTTTTTCACATTTGCTCACTATACTTCGTCTCCTTGATCCGAAATGGCCGCTACAAGTGTTATTTCATCTTTTGGAAGCCCCTGTTTTACTTCCAGAAAACTAAATGGCCAAAATTATCTGCCTTGGTCGGTTGTCGTCAAAATATGGTAGCCACGTATCTACTGAAAAAGCTAAACATTAGAAACATGTTGATTTCAACTATGTGCTCTATTGTGGCAGTCAGTGGAACCACAACTTTTGATGTCCCTCCGAGCCTTCAAAACATGTCACTCGTTTTGGAAGAGGGCTCAAAATATCTATGCAAATGATATCCAATGCTTCTATGATTCGGCAAACAAGTTGGCATCTCTAAGAATGACCAACCATAATATGATCTCCTTCATGAATGAAACCTAATCTGCTGTGGAAGAACTACAAATGTTTTTAAAAGTTGACTCTTCAGATGAAATGAAGAAAAAGCTTGACAAGTATTATATGGTGATGATACTCCGCATTATACATCCAGACTTTAATCATATCAGAGATCAACTTTAAACCTCTCATTGGTCCCTTCCATGGACACTTTGACCTCACGCATGGTTCGTGTCCCAACACCTCAAACTTTGGAGACTCTTGCTCTAGTGGAACCATCTGTCATGGTCGCCACTCGAGGAAAAGGAGGATGTGGAACTAGAGGAGGAGGACGTGGAGGTCATGGTCTTCCTTAGTGCACATATTGTAAAAGGATTGGTCATACCCAAAAAAATTGTTACTCCTTACATGTTTTCCTTCCAAAACAGCCAATGTCTCCCAGGTTGGTACTACTGAATCCAAGTTCACTGAGGATGAGTGTCAAGAGTACCAATGACTCAAGTCCAACAACTTGGCACAGTCATCTCAAGCTTCCAGTACATCAACAACTCGCATCTCTCAATCCACGGAAGGTCATAATTCATGGGTAATTGATTCAGGTGCTTTTGACCATATTTATGGTAATACTTCCTTGTTAGCAATCATTTCATTTCAAGAAAAACCTCATTTTATAACCCTTAAAATTGGTTCTAAAACATCCTCAAAGGGAGTCAGTCAAGCCATCCTGTCTCCCTCCCTAAAATCAATGTTACTCTCTTGAAACCCAGAAACACTACATGTCTGCCAATGTTACATTCTTTGAACAAACTTCTTACTTTTCTCCATCTACTCAAGATGTTTATGTCATACAACACGTTCTCCCTATTCTAGTGGTTGAGTACAATATTTCCAATGTCTTTGTCAATCCAAGTCTTGATCAAAGTCCTCCTGAGCCATCATCTCCACATATTGATCCTCTCCAACACAGGACCCGAACGGATAGTCCAATTTTCCAAGAACTTGGTGAATCCCCTATTTCAAATTCTTCTCCCTCGTCTCTTGATACCACGACTCCTGGTGAAGGTGATTCAGGCTGGTTTAGAAAATTCAACTCCATTGTTCAAAGATTTGGGTTAAGACGCAGTGAGACAGACCACTCAATCTTTTACTCACATACCTCTCTTGGGAAATTTGTCTACCTAATATGATATAGTTGTTACAGGAAATGATACTGTTGGAATATCTTAATTAAAGGAGCACCTGTGTAGGCATTTTCAAACCAAGGATTTGGGAAGCCTCAAATACTTCTTGGGCATTGAAGTAGCTCAGTCTAAAGATGGAGTTGTAATCTCTCAAAGAAAGTATGCGTTGGATATAGTATGAGAAACTTGTATGATTGATTTTAGACCAGTAGATAGTCCTATGGACCCAAATCAGAAATTAACAACTGAAGAAGGTGAGTTGTTCTCCGACCCTGAAAGATATAGGAGGCTGGTTGGAAAACTAATTTATCTCACTATTATAAGGCTTGATCTATCTTTTGCAGTTGGAGTGGTTAGTCAGTTTATGCAGTCTCCATGTGTTGGCCATTGGAATTCTATCATTTGCATTCTAAGGTACCTAAAAAAGGCTCTCGGGCAAGGGTTGTTATATGAAAATAGAGGAAGCATTCATGTCTCTGGATATTGTGATGCAGATTGGGCAGGATCTCCTATAGACATGCGATCTACTATTGGATACTGTGTGTACCTTAGAGGAAACATTATTTAATGGAAAAGTAAGAAGCAGAGTGTAGTGGTCCGATCAACCGCTGAAGCTGAATATAGAGCCATAGCATCATTAACATGTGAACTTATATGGGTGAAGCAATATCTTCGAGAACTTAATTTCTGTGAGATCCAGACTATAAAGATGTATTGCAATAATCAAGCTACTCTCCACATTGCATCAAATCCAGTGTTTCACGAGAGAACTAAACATATAGAAATGCATTGCCATTTTGTTCGTGAAAAGTTGTTGGCAAAGGAAATATGTACTGAGTTTGTTGGATCAAATGAGCAACTCACAGATATGTCGACCAAGTCATTAAGGGGACCTAAGATTGAGTTGATTTGTTCCAAACTTGGTACATACAATTTGTATGCTCCAACATGAGGGGGAGTGTAGAAATAATGATTGCACCTAGGAAATCATTGTCTAAGTTAGGGGGTTGAGTGTTGGATAACCCTTGCACCTAGTTATAGCTATGATGATTAATTGTCCTCATGTATCTACTTTTCATATCTATAAATATAAGGAACATGAGAAAGGTCTCTTAAGCCCTCAATATTTTTTCATTGTTTAATCTCAAGTACTTATACATTTTAACTTGAGAATTTGAACTACTATACAAAAGAAACATTTTTCGAATCAAAAGTTGGAAGAGATCTTAAAAAAAGTTAATAAAGCAATTGTTTAACTTATGTGTTGTAACTTGTAACCCTTTGATTTACTAGTTTGATAGAAGGTAACCAGTACGTGATTTTTGTCACTGATCTCTATTATCATTATTATTGCAAAATTTAATTTGGATTAAATTAACTTTTTTAACAATGGGTTAGTTTCAACTTGACTTTGAGAAATTTAGCCATAAAGATTTTCACCAAGAACTAGTTGGATATGAACGGTGATTCAAAGATTTTAGGTTTTTGTTTTCGATGTCTTTCTCGATTCCTTTGATGCTCTGGAGGAAATTGAGATATAAGGTAGAAGGCCAATTGAAAAGAATTCCCTTAAAGAAGTAATACATCATTTTCTGCTTTGCTTTCTCTTTTACTTTTCCAATTATCATTTTCTTAGTTCTTGGTTTCTTTTGTTTCCATTTCTGGGGGGTCTTGAATCGCTCCACATCCACAAGCTTCTCATCAAGCAGTTGGACCCTTCAAACACCTTCAAAGTAGGACCCTTCAAACACCTTCAAACCCACATCCACAAGCTTCTCATCAAGCAGTTGGACCCTTCAAACACCTTCAAAGTAGGACCCTTCAAACACCTTCAAACGTGGTTAAAAAATCAAATCTCATTATTAGACCACTTTTTTTCTCCTTCTAACAACTCATCGGAGGCTTGTTCTGTGATTGATTGCAATTTGCAAAGCCCCATTTGCTTATGATTATAGGATGTTTCTCTTTGCCTTTTGCTTTTCCAACTTTATTTGTTTTCTTTGGTTAAGGTATATGAAGGACTGTTAGGTTCACAATCACAAAGCATGTGAACCAAATTAAATGACCAAGTAAATAGAGTTGTTTTCTGTTTTGCTAGCATCTAACTTGAAAAAGATTTAAAAAAAAAAAAGGATAGGAGAAGGGAAAAGGAAATTGGTAGGTTGAAGGAGCTGCTAGAGGTGGAGAAGGAAGGGCTGATTCTGAGAGGAAGAAAACTGCCGAAACTTTATAATTGCCAGATGAGAAGAAGGTTGCTGAAATGGAAAATGAAATCGGTGGGTTGAAAGGGCTTTTAGATGTGGGGAAGAGAAGGGCTAATTATGAGAGGGATAAAGACAATGAACTTTGCAAGTTACTTGGAGAAGAAAAGAAAAAGATTGCTGAAAAGGAAAAGAAAATAAGTAGATTGAAGGAGTTTATCGAGGGAGAGAAGGGAAGGTATGATTCTGAGAGGAAGAAAGACAATGAAGTTTGCAAGCTACTTGGAGAAGAAAAATAAGGTTGCAGAAAAGGAAATGTCTTGCTGATCAGATGTCTCAGTAGTTAGCCGTTAGAAGAGGATAAGAAGACAATTGAGGATTTCAAACAGAAGATTCTTGAACTCTCATCCTTGACAAAACCTGTTAAGATGGCTACTCACAATAAGGTTAAAGTTGAAAGTACAAAAATGAAGCTTTTGAAAAACAAATTAAAGCTTGAAAAGCTACAGCAAAGCATACCAGGCAAAAATATAAGTTAGAAGCAAGCCGGTATGACATTTTAAGAATGAATTAGGTCGTCTCAAGATCGATTTCATTTATTTCTACATCGCGGTGACATGCATCCTTTTCACCTGCTGCCGGAACTAAGCGCGCTGCCGGAACTAAGCGTGAACAAAGGTTGGTTTTAGTGGCCAATTGTTTACGGTTGTGTATAATGTTTGAGTATTTTTGTTTTTATCCAAATTTTTATCTTATATACTGGTTGAAATCATGCACACTTTTGAAGTCAATGATCTCATACTGGACTACTCTCATATGCAGACTAACACTCAAAATGTTGCAATTTTACTTGGCCATTTGCATGTCCTTTGGGGTTTCTAGACTATTATTTTAGTCTTTAAGTCAGATTTAGTTTAGAGTAGAAAAATGCTAGTTTCTATTAATTTTCAATGGATTAGCCTTAGTTAGGACATTTTAGTTTAGTTCTTTAATTAGATAGACTTTTATTGTATAGTTTGAGTATTAATGTAGCTTACAGTTACATTTAATTCAGTTTTTGTTCTTAGCAGCATTAATCCTATATTACATGTAGATATACTTGAGTAAATAAAATCTGATGTGCAAAGTTATAGTGTTGATTGGGTGCTTTGTTTGATCTGTTTGGCTCAAGTGAAGATTCAAAGAAATGCAGCTGCTGTCAAGAGAGACTTATTGCTGTCATGTTTGAAGTGGCTGCCACGTTGGATTAAGAGCTGATGTGAAGAAGGTGCTGCCATGTTGGATGCTGACCTGGATAATGCAAGCTGTCAAAGCTGGGAACTCTAATAGACAAGCTGACATGTTTCCACCATTCAAATTCATGTCTTCTCTTCTTCTCATGTGTTTCTTCAAGTTAACACAAGTTTAAACTTAAATTGAAGAAATTAATTCTTGTTCCTGCATCAACACTGATTTCTTTAGTGGATTCACTCTAGAAATTAGAGAATGCAATGTCATCAACCTAGACTCAAGTGACTGCAATGTCAGCCTTGGTTCAAAAGAACAATAATTAAGCTCTTCACTTTGAATTTCAGTTCTTGAATTAATTTGCATGATGTGTTCATACATTTATTTTGTGATTCACTGTTCCATTCACTTTCCATTCCTTTTAATAGGTGATTTCTTTTTGTTTTGTGTTTCTAATCCATCTCTCTTTTCATCAAAAATTGGAAAATCAAACAAAATGGAACTTAGGTAATTGTTTATGTTAATTTCACTAATTAAGTTAACTTGGGATATCTTAGTTTAGGATTTTCATTTTCTGATGTTTGCTTGTTAAAATTTTCGGTTTCTATCTTCAATTTAATCCATAAAATATTTATTTGAAAGCTTAATTTCATTTCTACACCATTCAGTCACTGATTCTAACCATACCTGTCACCTACACACTAGTTCTGTTTCACAACTTTTGCATTTGATTTGTGTTTCACTGTTTTGAGCATGTAGATTAGTTTTAATTCCAATTTTTGTGTTATTTTAGCACTAGAAATATACAAGAAGCATTTGCATTGCAGTTTAGCATGTTTAGTTCATATTTTACATTCCCCACATTTAGACATAATCTCAGGTTCTCACATACTATATTCACTACACTTTTAGCTATTTCTATATATTGATATCCAAAGGTCTGCCCTGCATACACACTACAGTAGGGGATTAGTTGGTTTTGTTTGAATTTCTATGTGCCTGACTTAACTATTTTTATCTTTGTTGGATGATCACTTTTGCAGCATGGGAATATACTAGACATGCAGAATTCAAATGTCATTAGACAAATTGGCAAGCTAGATTTGTCTGAGATGCGTAGCAAATTTGATATTGAGGTTCTCCCAATGGAAAATGCTCAGGAAATTGCTTCAGCACAATTTACACAGGAGATCTTTAATGGTAAACAAAACATGTGCAATCCATCTGATAAATCTATTGATGAGCACCACAAGAAGAGGAAAAGAATGCATGATACAGTTGAATATATTGCAAATTTGTTCTGAGAATGTACAGGAAGAGAAAGAAACGACCCACAACAAGAGGAAGAAATCTCGAAAGAAAAAAGTGGACATGATTTATTTACATTACATAACGTTTTTTTTAGTAGTTCATATGTTATAATCAGGACTTTAGAGTAGAAGAGTTTGTTTATGTTTTTAGATCTTTCTTAAATAATTTTTTTTTTTTTGTGATTGTTATTTTAAAATTCTCTCACAAAAAACTTAATATTTTAATTTTATAATTGTCTAATTTTATAATAAAACTTAATATAGAAACTTGTAAATGATACTTTATGCACAAATATGCACAAATTCATACATAAAAAGTATTAGCCAAGTCAGCAGCAGGTGGTTTGCTTAATTTTATAAACATGTCTGTTGTCTTTATAATCTGTTTTACGGTTTAAAAATTGCAGAGGCGTTTCAATGTGCCTTACTGTGATTAATTTGAGATTCTTTTGGGACTCCTCCGTGTTTTGTCTGAATCTCATGCCAGATTTTTGTTAAATGTTGCAATTTTCTTGTGCTTCTTAATCTCACCCTATTAAATTATTGAATCCATGATTGCACAGTTTAATGACTAATGTAGATATAGAACTATTTGAGTTCTCATAATGTTTCTAAAATTGTGATACTTGTTCATTTCATGACATGTTAATTGCAGCCAAATGGTCAGTAGAATGTTTATATTCATTTTGTTCTAGAATTTTATTATTTTCTGATGTTTTATATAGTAGTTATTTCAAACTTTAACTCTATATTTGTTTAATGTAGTTGAAACTTTCTGTGCTTGTAATTTTAATTTTTGTTTTTATTTCAAGCAGTCAAAAAAGGAGGAAAGAAAGAATGAGTACGAAAGACATAACCCTGAGACTCTAAACCATTCCCAGAAAATTGTAAGTCAAAGAACTAAAGTTATATGTAAAATTGTCTTGTGATTGATATGAAATAAGGACGAAGCGAATCAATGAGTTAATTATTATATGCAGGTTCTTCAAAGGAAGATAGAGGAAGCAATAATGGCTACAAAAAGGCTAAAAGAACTGTTGGAATCCCGTAAATTGTCTCCTCGTGACAATTCGGTACAACTAAACTTGGAATTATTTTCCCTGTATGCACACACATATAGATGTATATATTATACTTTACATTCATTAGTTGATCAAAGTTTTCACATACAGTAGAGTGCAATAATGATTCACAAACATTCGAAGCAGAAATGCTACTTGAGATGTGGCTGCTGCATAGTCTTGGTGCCTGATTTAGCAAATGTTGTGTTTATATATTAATTCTTAATCTCTGTTTCATGAAGTCATCTTGACACTCACATACAGATACTATGAAACATAGAGTTTCAGAAAACAGTGGACAGTACATGTTGGGATTTTTTTGATAATGTTATTTGTATGATATTGGTAATGTTATATATTTGGCTGTAACATTTGAACACTTTCAACATTCCCTTGTTTCTTCTAGCCAACTCTCCAGGAAAGAGGTTGTTGTTGGCCATGGTGATATGGAGCCACATGCCAATAGCAGCGCTAGTGAAACTGCGAGTGTTAAAGCTATTGATAATGTAAAGGCATTGATAGCAGGTGCTAGGTGCTGTTATAGGAGGTGATTGCGGAATGCATGATTTCTTTTCAGAATGGTGATTTTGTTTTTATCACTACAACATGAAGTAGGGACAAATGTACAACAAAAAATGCCTCATCAAGTCCTTCGTAACTCTCAGTTTTAGAAACTTAAAGTTAAACATTAATTTTCAATTACCTTCCATGAAAAAATGTCTCAAGTTATCTGTAGAAGCATACCATAGTCACTGGAAAACCAGGGACAAGTTGTAGTTTTTTCTATTATTGCTTTGGTAGTGTTGCATTTCTTTTGAGAGAACATGCAAACACGTTACATACTCCACAAACAAACATTTTTCAATTGTTGCAACTCTACATAACACTTCCAAACACGGAGGTCTGTTTGGAGGAGTATGAACGAAAATTATGCTGAGGGAAAGGCACAGATGAAGTGGATAGTGTTGATGGGGATGCGGGTGATGAGGTAGTGTGGGTTCTGTGATGTATACAAAGAGGAAAAATTGAAACTGGAGTTGGAGTTTGGTGGAGCTGAAGGTGATTACAAGGGAGAAGGGAAAACGACTTTTTGTTTGGTCGCAATGAGATTGGAAATTGCTGAAATTCTGTTATGCAAAAATCCATGGCTACTATGGAGTAGAGACCAAAACCATATGCTTCCAAATAGCATCTTTTGCATGTCAAATTTCGATGACAGAATTCTGATTTCAAAAGAGGTGTGATGTGAGTATGAGAGGTGCAGGGAGGTGCAGCTCAAGTGAATGAGGGAAAAGGAAAACTAGGGCTAGGTTTTTACTTTTTCACTGAGGGATAAACTCGGCATTTTGAAATTTTGGGGGCTGCAGGAAGAAAAAGTTGAGGTGCAGGAAAAAAGACTGGAATTTGATTCATATATTCAATTCTTCCATACACATGTTAAAAAAATCCATTCTATTTAGATTAGGATACTATATTTAATAAATTTGATTGATATTATTATAGAATATGTACTTATTTGTTTGATGGATATTCTTCTGACAGAATTTAAAATTTAATTCAATTGAATTGTAAATTTTGTTCAATGACAAGATTATTTGGTGCAAAAATAATAAGGCGGTGTTAATAGAAAACATACAATTCATACAAGTACTCATAACAAAAATAATTATGAATGAAATTAATACAAAAATTCAATTAAAATTTTTCAAATGTCTATTTTTGTGATTAAGCCTGAAGGTTTTATTGTGATGATTAAGCCATAAGGGCTATGTTATATGATAGACATTTTATTTTTGATGAATGTTGTTTTAAGTTGGTAATGAATTATTATACTGTAGAATTGTTTAAATTTTTCACTAACTTAGCTTTGTTTTTCGTTATGATGTGATTTTTCACCTACGATAATCATGTGTTATATGTGAGAAGAGGATATTTTAGATGATAAAGAAAAGCAACGGTTGGACTACAAAATTTGTTTTTGTTTTATGTGAAAATATTGACAACTTTTTGTATGGTAGAACCTATTAGACATACTATGTTAGGTCCCTTTTGAAAAACTTTCATATACAATAATATAAATGTGAATGTACATATTATACATATAAATCTACTATTCTATTATTATGTAATAATAAAATTAGTGATAAAATATATATACACTTTGTTTTACATTCACCATTTAAATTAACCCATAAAGTACTCAAATTAAGATTTTATTTGGATGTCACTTCTATAAGATATACATGTTGTGAATATATACACTTTATTTACAAGGTTAAATCAACCACATAAAATTTAGTATCTTTACAAATTGAATGACATGTAAATCTAGTGTTCCATATGTGTCTAAGGACACTTTGGCCCCATGCCTAGGTGTCCTCAAATCTTGTAGTCTAACCACATGAGGAAATGACTTTCTGGATATGTGTCGTCAAGGATAAGATGTATATGTAATTGAGTACATCTCAGCCATCTACCCTAAGTGTAATTAGCCCTCAGGATATGGCCATGGACTATGGCGATGTTGTCGGTTAGATGTTTGGCAACAACTGCAGTTTGACGACCTAGTTGAGTACATGTCGGCCAACTATAATTAATATATCAAAAGCATGTTTAAGATTATGATTAAGGTACTATTAATAAGATGGATTAACCAAAGACTAATCAAAGTAATTGGCCATTTGGGTCAAGCCCATCCGGGTAAAAAGCCTATAAAGATAGTATAAATAGCATGAAATATGAGGTACATTAATTATGTTCATTAATTATCACATTTATTACCTTCTGACACAATTGTTTGACTTGAGTGTCATAGTGTTTTCTGCTGGCACAACCCTTATCCTGTTAGGAGAGAATGAGTACCCTCGAAGATGATGAGTATCCTTGAAGTTGGAGACTGGAGCGTTTGGAGTGCTTGTTGGAGTCATTGTAGAATAGATTTGGTAAGAACATTTAGTATCCTTTTACAAGTTTTAAAATGTACATTGTAAATCTTAGAGTAATTCAAATGATATGTGTAAAATATACTAAATTTCACATGAAGATAATGCATACTGAGTTTTACAATGACTTCTTCACCCATCTTTTAATTATTTGAATTTTACAATGGGTTAGTTTCAACTTGACTTTGAGAAATCTGGTTATAAAGATTTTCACAAAGGATTGGTTGGATATTAACGATGGTCCAAAAGATTTTGGGTTTTTGTCTTCTGTATTATCTTTCTCAATTCCCTTTATGTTCCAGAGGAAATTGAGATCTAAGATAGAAGGCCAATTGAAAAGAATTCCCTTAAATAAGTCAATATAAGAGAGTAAATAATAGTTACTAAACCGATAATATAGGGATTAGATTTATTAATATTAGTATTAGCATTATAATTAGTATTATTGTTACTAATCTCATTTGAATTAATATTTGTATTGAAAGTAGTAACATTAATATTATTATTATTATTATTATTATTATTATTATTTCTATTACTAGTATGATTATATATTATTATTTATTATTATAAGTATTATTATTAGTAATTGTTAGTAATATTATTATTATTAATATAATAAGCATTATTATTTTCATTATTATTAGTAATAGTAATTGGAAACTTATTAGTATAACTATTATAATTATTATTATTTTTTTTGTTATAATAATATTGTTATTAGTAGTAATAACTATCATGTTGTAATGAAAAAATAAATCACATTTAAAAGTTGAAAATAAATAAACATGATATATAAATATAAAATATTTTAAAATGACAAAAACTAAAATATGTAACTATGTATCCAAAAGTGTTCATGTCAAATGATATCTAATTCTACTTTATACAATTACATTAAATAAGTATTTAAAAAATAACATATGACAACGAAATAAGAAGATTTTTATTGCTCCATATATAGACAGGTAACTATATCCTTATCTTTAATTTCACAAGGTCTAAATTTTGTAATAATAAATTTTGATGTATTTAAATTAATTTTCATTGCAGTTGTTATTGGCAACTGTTTGTTGTATCAGTGTCAGAGCGTACTGATTTATGGTTTTTCTCTTGTCATAGACCTATTCTCCTTATATGAAAAACATAATTGATACGTAAGTCTTTTACAATAAATGCCTTCATTTACACTTTAATCTTGAATATATATATATATATATATATATATATATATATATATATATATATATATATATATATATATATATATATATATATATTTATATTTTTTTTTATTT
>Ga0099822_1008265_pt1 | contig 13333 bp, 5 predicted proteins | sample CowpeawhiteBW_FD_76839 | JGI IMG/M metagenome (GOLD analysis project Ga0099822, IMG submission 76839) | Root nodule microbial communities of legume samples collected from California USA - Cow pea white BW | ecosystem: Host-associated > Plants > Roots > Nodule | place: USA: California | collected... | reverse complement strand
TTCTTCTGTTCTGATATATTTCACTTTATTTTTAATCAGTTATCTTTGTTTCTTCTTTTCTTCTTTATCTATCAAATGGTTATTTTTTCTTCTGTTCTGATATAGATTAACTTAATAACGTTATAATATTATCACCTACTAATATAATATCATGCATATTTAAACAATCATACATATAGGCGTAATAGCGCCTGTGTTTATGCTAGTTTTCATTTATAGTCTCGGTCAATTAACTTAATCAAACAAAACTTTAGCGTTAACATTTATAGTCTCATATCAATTTCATTGGGTAAATATTACTTAATGAGAAACTACTGTTTGAACTTTGACTTAAATATCAAATTAATTCTGAAAAATTATAATTTAATGCATTCTTAAATTTTATTAATCAATGCAGATCTGTCTCATTAAACGTAATTATGTAATTATAAAATGAAGAATGCATCATTGAAAGTTAAAATAATTAATTTATTAATTAAAATAATATAAATGTATATAATAAATTTTATAAAAACAAATATATCTTTTTGAAATTTTTAAACAATAATTTTAATAAAAATTAAATATTTTGCAATTTTTAAGCAACTAAAAAGCGAGAAAAAAATATATTTATAATACTTCAAAAGTCTCTAAGTGAAAGATTGAAATACAAATTTAAATCCAATTGGTCACTTTAAAGTTAGGTAATTAAATTTTTTATATTGTAAGCTTTATGTATTTATAATTAATAATTTTAAATATTTAAATGTTGTCTTTTTCATTAATACAAAGGATTTTGTTAAGGTAACAATAATGTTATAAAAGATCATCGAAGAGTCAAAGAAAGAAAATTCAGTGATTCTAAAATTTATACTTTAATTGGATTTTTTTTTAAGTTTTTTAGATATTTAACACTAATTTTTGTTTGTTTTAATTTTAATTTTAATTTTTATATTTAATTATATTTAAATTTATAATAATATTAAAATATAATTATTTTATTATTTAATTAATTTTATAACTGATAAGTATTAAATAAAATATTAAAGATATTTGTATAAATAAAATTAAATAACATTAATGATCATTAAGACAAATGTCATTTATTATTCAATTCATATTAATTATCTTTAACAAATATCTTACGCTTACGCTTGTCACTAAAATCATTATAGAATATCAATATTTTATTTTTTATAAATTTATGAATTATGTCGGAGTTTTAATTCTTTTAGAGTGGTGGATTTAAATATTTAAACATAATATACTTATTTATCTTATATGTTTTTATTAAAAAAATTTGAAATTTGAAATTTTAAATTAAAATGACTAAGACTTTTTCAAAAAATTGGGATAATTGACTAAATTTGAAGAGACGGTAGAATTTAAGTACTCCAATGTAATAAATTTTGTTTTTACGTCAGTATAATTTATAATACATAAATAGTTTAAATATATTTAATTATACACGATTTGAATCCAAAAAGTATACTTTAAATTTACTGTAAATAATTAAAAGTATAATGCAATATTACTATCAATATGCTTTTCAAATTAACGAGATTTCATTTATTAATAAAGATAAAAGATACTATATATATATATATATATATATATATATATATATATATATTAAATTATTTATAATAAACTTAAAGTATAATTTTTATTATTCAAAAGTGTTTATTTGTAATTATTAATAAAAGACATTTTTTACATATAATTTCTTTCTTTCTTTATCTACTTTTTGTTCATTTATTTAAAATAAATGTGTTTAATTTTGTTATTTTAAAAATACAATTTTTATTTTTTTTAATATTTTTTCTCTATTCCCTACCTTTTAATTAATTAAATTATTTTTTACCTAAATAAATATGTTTGGTAATTAATTTAATTGAATAAAATTAATACATATGTAACAATAAAATAGATAGAACAATTAAAAACAATTATAATGAAAACCTTAATAGATTTATTTTAAAACAAAAAATATTCAAATATAAATTAAACATATAAGATGAAAATTATGTTTAGTTATTTATTCACATGAATTAAATAATGAATAAGAATCTGTGGTTGAAGTTAGATATTGATTTGTGGAAAATACTTCGGTGCTACATTGATGTGTGATTATCTGATTGGTAAGCATTTTATTTTTCTTTTCTTGTTTGTCATTTTAGGTCCTTTCTTCCGTAAAGATTCAGTCTGAGTCAGTACAATACATTATTCACCTGACACGTGTTTAACAGAGATAGTGCAACATAAACCTGACATAAGAAAAGAATATAAATAAATAAATAAATTACATTTCTTCATAGAAAAAAATATATTAAAAGAAAATAATAACTTATTACGTTCCACAATATATAAATAAGTGATAATTTAATAATAAAAAATTAATTTAACCTATTAATATGTGAGAAATACAATAATTATATTACATGACATAAAAAGATAATTATAAAATAAAAATTGAAAATTTTAAATTAATTTAGAATTAAATTACAATATGTGGGACTAATTTAAGAATATTATATTAATAAATTAAATCAATTTTTTTCTTAAAAATTAATCTTTTACCTACTAAACTAGTCTAGGTTTCCTAATAAAAAAATGGTTGAGTTTGGTAATGTCTCCACAATAGTAGTTTAACATATGGGTGATTTCGAAATATTTTGAGTGAAGAAAGAAATTAAGTTGAAGTTGCTAAGTGGGGAAGGTGCAACCTGGAGTGGATGATATGATCATTAATTCCTAGTATGATTTGTCTCCCAATGACCATTATTTAATATTTTAGTGTTGATTAGTTTTTAAAGATTTTTCTCATTTTGTTTTAAATAAATTTGATTATGAATTTTTTTATGCATTTGTTTATACAAGAGGTTTACAAACCTAAAAAATGATATTTTAAAATTAATAATGTGTTTAAAATAGTGAGATTCAATTATTTTAATATTAAAATGTTTAAACATAAATATGAATGTTATAAATGAGTTTTGTTACTTTAAAATACGTCATCTTTCTAAAATCACATATCTAGAGCTCTTTACCTTCTCTTTACTCTTTCTTACTCCTTATTCTGTTGTTTAAAGATTTGAGACAGCTAGAGTGGTCCTCTTAGCGAGTTCTTCCATTCTACCCGATCAGTTTCTCCATTTGAGTAAGTTGCTTTTCTACCTTTTTTCTCTAGATTCAATATGTTTTTCCTATGCATGTGAGTATCCTTTGTTTGCATGTGACCTTAAAATTACAAGAACCTAGAAAATCATAGGATTCATAGAGGGTTTAAAATAATGAGACATAATTATTTTAATATTAAAATATTAAAGTATAAATAAAAATTTTATAAAAGAGTTTCATTATTTAATGCACCATCTCTTTAAAATCCTTTTTCTTAGAGCCCTCTCACTTCTCTCTAGGATTACTCATCTTGTATTCATCTCTTTGAAGATTTAAAACCGCTAAGGTGATCCTTATGGTGAGCTTTCCACTTCTGTCTGGTCAATTTCTCTAATTGAGTAAGTTAGTTTTCTTCTCGTTTTCCTTGGTCAATTGTCCTTGTGCATTCATGTGAGTGATTCTAGCTCTCATGTGGCTTCTAAATCTTCCTTGTGAATTTTTGTTGATCAATGGTTCTAATGATGTGCCCTGATCATGTTTGTGTTGTTCATAGATTGAGTTGTGCGTTCTGATAGCTGAAAGGGAGATTTGATACTCCTTAAGTTGTTTGAGCCATCTTACAAGTAAGGGAAGCTAATTACAATGCTTTTGAGTTATAGAAATATTGAATTGGTAAATTGTATGACGATATTGTGAATTGCCTGTGTGTTTAATCTGTAGAATGATACATGATTGTATGAAATTGATGTTTTAAACTTGAAGTTATTTACATGTAAATAATGGTTGAATTAGTTTTGCATTTGAGATCATTTGGCACTAATGTTTGTAGTTAATTTGAGCTTGGTATATGTTTGGCATTTGTGAAGGTTTTTGAGCTGCTTAGGCTTGACTGGGAAGACATAATTATGCAGAATCAAGTACTACAAAATTGTGTAAACTCACTATGATAGCCTCCTCCTCAAGCTAGGTTAGGTCAAAGCTTGAAATGGTGACTCTGGTGGATGGTGGATACACGGAAGCTTTATGTTGAGAGAAAATGGCTCTCGATTTTGGTTATTTAATGGTGGGATGAATGTGGTTTGTGGAGCTCTAAGAGAGGTTAGGTCAACTCTAGAGAAAGGGGTGCTAGAGGGACCTCTTTGGATGCTCTAGCAAGTGACTAAGAGAAGAAGTGACTCAAAAATAATTTTTGCAGCATAACATTATCAAACCTTGAAATGTTAACTTGCACCAAAATCCTAAAAATGTTATCTTAGTGAAGGAGAACTTAACATGTGGCAATCCTTAGTCTCACAAAATGAACCACTCATATATTGCCATGTGGAAAGCTACTTTATGAAAAATGTCTCCTATAGGACAATGACACATAGCCACTACCTGTGTAAGAGAACTCTCCATTAAGGGGTGAAAAAAGAGCTTAACATGTGGCAATCCTCACTCTAAAAAAACGAATCACTCATGTGTTGCCATGTGGAAAGTTACATTATGAAAAGTATCTCCTATAAGACAATGACACATGACCACTACTTCTTATGTTGTTTTAGTCATCTTACAAGTAAGGGAAGCTAAAAACAATGATTTTAAGTTATAGAAATATTGAATTGGTAAATTTTATGATGGCACTGTGAATTGTCTGTGTGTTTGATTTGTAGGATGATACATGATTATATGAAATTGATGTTTTAAACTTGAGGTTGTTTACATGTAAATAGTGGTTGAATTGGTTTTTCATTTGAGATCATTTGGCACTAATGTTTATAGTTAATTGGAGCTTGGTATGTGTTTGACATCTGTGAAGGTTTTTGAGCTACTTAGACTTGACCGAGAAGACATAATTATGCATAATCAGTTTCTGCAATGTTAGAGGCTCTCTCAGCGAATCCAATGTCAGAGGCTGACTGACTTGGGTGTCTAATAACGTTTTCATTGACGCGATCAAATTAATATTACTTATCTATAAAAAAATCAATATTATTAAGAAATTAGTCAACAAAATAGAAAGGGTAAAGTAACCCAAAGTCGTCTCTCAACGAACACATAATTGATTTCTAACAAATTAGTTCTTATAAAAACTATACAAAAGGGGCTAGTCAAATAATAAAAGTAACTAGAGAAATAAAATTGGTGAAAGATAAAAAGATATAAAAACAATTTTAAAGAAACTAGATCGATCCCACTGCTCTTTCAAAATAGATTCATCATCGGTTATCTAAAGATTATTGCTTAATAACTTATTGTTGTAGATTAGCAAATTAATCAATGTAAAGTCTCAATTAATTTGTTGGGGTTTTGACTTTTAACCAAAGTACAATCTCAATTAAAAGTGAGAACTTTTAGATTATCCAAAGTAAATTCGATCAAAGTACAATCTCAATCAAAGTTTACTATGTTTAATCATGTCTATTCTTTTATCCCACACCAAATAAAAAACATAATTAATCAAAGTAAAGTCTTGACTAATTTTAGTTAGAGTAAATACCTTTAACCAAAGTAAAGTCTCAATTAAATTTAAAAATCCTTATACTCATATGATCAACATGCATATAGGTTTAAAATTATTAATTTCTATTTGATTCAAGAAACAAAAGACAGATAAATTAAAATCTTAACAATAATTAAAAGAACATAGAAATTACTTCATTATAACCTCAAAATCCATGATGAAATTACAGTGAAACCAACCCAAGAAGCTTAGGCCGCCATGGAATCAAGATAAAATAAAAATAGAAGAAGAATAGAGAGAGAAAGAAATTAGTCCCCTCTAAGGGTTCTTAAACTCCGAAGTTCCGAGCTTGTCTTTTCTGCTTTCCCTTGGTCTCTTTATATAGGACTTGAACTAGGCTTTTCTGTTGCTAAAATCTCTCAAATATCCTTTAAAATAAGGATAAGGATAAATATTATTTATTTTTATAGGGATTATGAATATTTAAAAATATTTGGAGAGATATAGTCAGTTTTAAAATTATTTGAAAAATATAGTTAGTTGATAATTTTTGATATAATTAAATAAATAAATTAGTTAAAGATATATGATAAATTATCACCAAATATTTGCATTAATTTTATAAATCAACCCTTTGCAATCTTGTAGTCCAAATTTACAGGAAAATCCAAATATATCAATAATTACGTTTTAGTCCCCTCTTTATTTCACCAGATTTTGACCAGCTTTCACCCATTGATTATGTAATGAAAGTTTGACGCGTGACAAATCCTTTTCTTTTTTTCGCCTCTGTTAGGGTTTCATAAGGTTAACTTTTTGGTGTAGGTGTGTCTTCAAGTGTAGACTGGTTTGTGATTTATGTCTTCCAATTACAGATCTGTGATGATGACAGATGAACATGGAGAAGTCGCGGTGGTTGAACGGTGTTGTGGTGCAAGCATGGAGTTGGTTCCGTCAAGTTGCATGGTTGTGTGGTGGATGAACTTAGGCGAGGTTGCATCACGGTGAACGTTGCAGGTGGCTTCGCATTTCTGGATTCTCACGCGTGGATGGAAACGGCACGTCATTGTTATTCGTTCTTGTAGTTTGTGCTTCATTTTAGATCTTCTCTTCTCCAACATGGTGAGGTGCAGGTGTTGTTGTTGGGTGGCTCGCGTTTCTGGTTCGATGTGTAGTGAGTTTGAACGAGTCTGGTAGCATCTTCTAGTGTGGATGAATAGGTTGTTATTTTTCCCGTGAATGGAAGTGTGGCTTTCAACGTGCGTGATGGTTTCAACAGGTATGGTGGCGCGATGGGATCTCTAGCGAAGTTGCTACCATAGGTTTTGCAATGAATTATGCATTTCCGGTGACTTGTTTGGAAAAAATGAAGGTTGATGTGCTTGTTAGCGAGGATGGTGGCTGACCAACGTTAAGGGTTTGAGAGGTAGAAGATGATGACATGGCAAGCTCTAATTGGCTAGTTTATGAGTGTTAAGATTAGGCCATGTGTTCTGGTTGGGTTTGATTTTGTGAGTTGTAGGAGTGGTGAAAGTTAGTAGAAATAAGGGGTGTAAGACAGATTTTATATGGGCCATTTGAGAATGGTGGAGTGTATGAGTGAAAACTAAGGGTGCATTTAGCTCCTGATTTATTTGTTTATAGAATTTAATAATCTTGACTTTATTTTGCAACTTGAAACAATTTATTCAGTTGCATCGACAAACGTTAGAATATCATAAAATAATTTATGCAACTAAAACTCACTTTTTATGTCATTTTTATCTCACAAACTTCATAAGCTTAATTATGAAATCTCAATTAAATTAATCTTTTAAGAACATAATTCAATTAAAAACCCAAAATTAAACCTTTAATTAGGGGAATAATATGCACTCATCAAAGTCATTAAGCAAGAATCCACTCGTTAAGTGAATCCAAAGTTAGGGACACAAACTTGGGAGTCGTTGGTCGAGTCCTTATTGGCTTAGCAAATCCAAAGTCATAGAGCTTACTAACTTTGTAGTCGTTGGTCAAGAACAAACTCGCCGAGTGAACTTTGTAAGAATTTTCCTCTTTGAGTTTCAGTGATTTACTCGCTGGAAGAGTCATCTGATCGTTGGACGAGTGGACATTTATGCACCTTGCACCTAGCGAGAGGATGGTTTTATTGAGCGAGTGTATCAGAGTGTAGTAGTTATTCTATGTTAAATTTTGATGTATTGTTGATAATGTAAATGTATTACTTATGAGATAGATGGTATATGAGATTAAATTGATAATGGTTTATACTAATTCAAGGAGGATTTGTGGTGATTTATAGTAGTGTATGCATTGGTATATAGATTCAGTTGGAAGTTATCTTGATGCTCTAATAACCATTTAATTCTCAAGTAGAGAAGAGTGGGGTATATGGTGAGAGGAGCAGGAGGTCCTAGTCTAGGGGCTTTACCTTGGCCAAAGGCGTTAATGGACTAACCTTGTGTCTGGCAGAGTGAAACCTATTGGCAATAGCTCTATAGAGAAGTAGAGGTCACCACAAGTGCACAACTTGCCAAGATTCAGTATCAATGCATGTATCTGAATAATTGAATCATGTTTAGGTTCTTTTATGAAATAAGATGATTGATTATGTATGATTTAAGTAATCGTATTCTTTAATGATTAAACCTTTTTGTATATTCACTTAGCCTTTTCTTTGTGACTTGTTTTGTCTTTTGTTTTATTTTTATTTGTAATGATAATCTAATTGGAGTTAGCAGATGAGGAAGTTATAGTTGGATCTGTTCAGGGTGAGGATGATACGGTGTCTAGCTAGTGTTTAAACTCCTTGTGTATATACCTTCCTTTTGAAAAACTACAATCTCTTTAGACCATTATGTATAAATGTGTATTTCAATGTATATTTTGAATGATTGTAATATGATAATTATATTTTAGTACTTTACGCTTATGATTATCAGTAAGAAATATTTATTTTAGTAGTTATGTTATTAAATGGTATGTTACAAAAATCATCAATATTAGTCTTTGTTAATTAATGACCATAACGGTATGGCCTGAGCATTCTTGTGATGTTTTTATGTGTAGATAAAACATTTTATGGAGTTAGAGACATTTTTGGAGTATTAGGAACAATTAGAGCTATTTGAATTGTCAAACAAGGTAAAAGAAGCTAATTTTAACTTTTTTTAGTCTTTGAATTCCAATTAACTATTGTATGAATGTTGAATTGTGATTGTGTAATGATTCTTGTATGCTCAATGTTTGATATCTATGAAATGAGTTGGGTGAACATTAATGCATGCTATATGTGAATTACTGAGTGTGGTTTCTTTGGGCAATACCAAAGTTAGAGAGCTCATTGACTTGGTGGTCGTTGGGCAAGGGTATTCTCATTGGGTGACTTCAAAGTTAGAAAACTCACTAACTTGGCTATCACTGGAAGCTCTAGTGGTGCTCTCGTTAGGCGCGTAGGCTTGCTAGGGTGAAACATCTTGTCGTTGACAAGTATTTTCACGTATTGCAGAGTTTTCCAATTAATCGTACTTATGAGAGTTATGTGTTTATAATATAGTTCTAATGATGTTAGAAGTTAGTAAGGGAATTATTTGTGCATCTAAACTGTTTGAGAATGATGTACATTGATCCAAGTTAGATTAGGCACATGTTTATTTAGTGTATGCATTAATGTAGGGATTCAGTACTTGAGGTTATCCTGACATTCTAGTTCACTTCAATCCACTTTGTGAAATACTTCATTGCTACTATGGGGAATTTCACCTGTCAATCTACTTATGGAAAAGGTCCCAAAATATTAATTCCCCATGTGTGGAACAACCAGGGAGAATGCTTGAGTGAAGAACCTCTCAGGGTGCTTTATGCTAGTTTGAGTATCGTTGTCATTGATCACACTTTTTGGCATATTCCATGTTGTCATTTCTTATTGTTAGCCAAAAATAACCTACTTTGAGGACCCTTAACATTAACACCCTTCCTTCGACATGGCTTTCTCATATTCCTTCATGTAGCTCAACCATTATAAGATCAACCTCATCTTCTTTGATACACATTAGTATATGTTAGGAGAAACCTAAACTAAATAGGTGACCATTGAGCAAGGTGTACCTACTAGAATTTTTCTTTACTTTCTGAGCTTCCACAGGATTTCGAAGCAGTTTTCCATCAACCATGTATGTTATTAAAGGAGTCATCCTTGATTCTCTCCTTTCACCTTGTACGGTGAACACTTACTCCTCATTACGAATCTTGACACACACTTTAGATACAAATAAAATTTATCTGATGACAGTCTTGTGCTATCTCGGCTTGGTGTAACTTGCCAATCTTGATAAGAGATCTATTCCACAATTTTCTTCCTGGGGAACATACACCAGATTGAAAACCTCAAACACCTTAGCCAAGGTTTTTAAAAACTCTAGGTATCCGACCAATTAAAGGGTCTTTTGCTTGGAATTAACCAAATACCTAGCCAATGAAAAGAGATGAGTAGCTCTTGGCCACAACCTCGATTACGCCTATCTCTTTTGCTAACCACATTCCTGCAATCAAGGCTTCATATTTAGCTTGGTTATTACCTTCCTTGAAAGATAATTGCTAGATTATTGAATCAACATTCGTTTGGGCACTTCCAACACTACTCATGCTCCACTTCTTCAAAGATTCAAGGCTTCATCCACAGACAAAATCCACTTGCAAAGTTGTGCTTATGACTGCGTTGGGGCTGATAACTTTGAAAGGAAATTAGAAAGTATTAGAGCTTTGTTGCCCCTTAGCTTCATATTTGATATCATATTCAAATAACTCTAAAGACCATTTGACCATCCTTCCTAACAAATTGGGCCTTTACAATATTTGTGTGATAGGTAGGTTGGTCATAACGACTACCTTGTGACTCTAAAAATAATAACGGAGCCTTGTTGCTATTTACACCACTGTCAAAGTCCCCTTCTCTATTATCGAATACTTTCCTTCTACTTCATAAAGGACATTACTAACGAAGTAGATTGATCGTTGCTCCTCCTCTATGTTTTGTACCACATCCAACTAACTACATGCTCAATAATAGTTATTCATAACTAGAGTGGTAGCCCCCGCACATGTTTACGTAGGATGGAAAGGTCTTGCCAAGTATTTCTTAAGTTGTAGAAATGTATTTTCACATTCTTCAATGCACTAAAATTTCTCATTCTCTTTTAGGCATTTACGTAGGATGGAAAGGTCTTGCCAAGTATTTCTTAAGTTGTAGAAATGTATTTTCACATTCTTCAATGTACTAAAATTTCTCATTCTCTTTTAGGCATTGAAAATAGTAAAATTCCTTATCCCTACTTCTCGTAAATATTCTAGATAGAGTTGTCATCCTTCCCGTTAGTCTTTGTACTTCCTTTACATTGTTAGGACTTTTCATATTAATTATGGCTAAGCATTTCTTTGGGTTAGCCTCAATTCCCCTCCCTGTTAGTGAAAACCCAAGGAGTTTGTCAACTTTTAGCTCAAAAACACATTTGTCAAGGTTGACCTTTAGCTAGAACCTGTTTATAATTGAGAATAACTCCCCGAGGTCCTTCTAACGGACTTCACTATAAACCAAGGTCACAACCATATCATCTATATATGATTGCACGTTCCTTCCCAATATATGTTGTAAAATCTTGTATCAAACACTAGTACGTGGCCCCTACGTTCTTTAACCTAAAAGGCATCATGTTTTCACAATAGCTAGTCTTTTCTCCTATAAATATTGTTTTTTCTTCACCCATCATATGCATCTTGATTTGATTGTAATTAAAATATGCATCCATGAAGCTTAACAACTCGTATCCCAAAGCATTGTCTACCAAAGTGTTTATGTTCGGGAGAGGATATGAGTCTTCAGAACGTGCATTGTTTAGGTTGGTAAAATCTACACATCATCCATTTGCCATTTGATTTTTTCACCATCTCCACATTTGTCAACCACTCGGGGTATTGGATCTCGCTTATGGGATTTGCTTCAATTAGCTTGTTTACTTCTTTGCTCACTACTTGCGCTTTCTCTTCTCCTAGCCTACGACGTCTTTGGGCTCTCAGTTTAGCTTTCAGAGATGGCATAGGAAATATTGGTCTATTCAAGGTATGTCTATCGATGTCAAGGCAAATGATTGGATGTTATCTTTCAAAACCTTATCAATTATGACTCCAACTTCTTATCTTGATCATCTCCCAATTTCAGCTTCCTTCCTACTTATACTTCCACCTCTTTAATTTCACCCACCGGTTGTCTTCAATCACCATTTGCAATATGAGAATTCGAATCTGAGACCCTAGGATTAGCCGTTGTCTCGATGCAATAAGTAGCTCTTTGCATCCTTAAACTATTCTCATACCATTCTCTGACGACCTTTTGATCGACTTTCCTCGTTACCACCTTCCCATCAGTGGTAGGGAAATTTCATTTTATCGGTTGATCCATGTTTTCGCTGAGCGAGCCTACCGCTCAAGGTAACTCGTTGCATGTAAAAGTGGAAGTGTTGAGAGAATTTGAAGGTTTTATACCTATAAACAAACAAATTTAAGATGTTCTAAATCTTGTATTTAGTTAACTTAATTGTTTTGACTTGAGTATATGGTTGTGTGGATGTTGTGAATGTAGTGACTTCTAGGAAGGGAGTAGTACATTGATGAAATGTTATGTGGTGTATTGAGAGTGATTTTGAAAAGACTATCCTGTGAGTTACTAACATCAAACTCATGTAGAGGATGATATGTAGTTGTGAGAGTTGAAGGAGATTCTTATAATTTGGAGCTTCAATATGAAAAAGGATCAGACCTAAAAGATATAAGTAATATACTTGTGTCATACTTGAGAGGGATCGGTATCCCAGTATGAAGTTTATAACTATAGCTCTTGAGATCAAGGAGTGAGTTATGACAAGTGCATAGTATTTGAGTTTGCTCAATACACTCTTCTTTTAGAAGTAAAGTCAAATGTCTATGTTAGAATTGAACCATTAGGGTTGTGTTGTGATGATTAAGTCGTGAGTATTGTATTATAATAGACATTTGATTCTTATTGTTAAATATTGATTTTAAAGTTGATGATGAATTCTGTCTCTAATGTAATTTTAGTTGTTGAACCATATTTATGACAAAAACGAGGAAAGCACGATAAAAGGTGAGATATAAAACTTGTTTATAAAATAATTTTGTATGTTTGATGAAAATGTTGGAATTTTTATTGACTATGAAATTGGTATATGTGGCATTGATTAATTTACATTAGCTTAACTTTTTTCTATTATGGTGTTGTAATCTCCACCGACAATGATTTTATATCATACGTGAACATATGATCATGAAGTGATATTGACGAGAACGAACGAGGTATTGGAGTTTTATTTTGAGTTATTTATGAAAATGTAATTAGAATGTATATTTTGAATTAGAACTTCTTAGAGATGCCAAGTTATATAGGTTCTTTTTGAAAAAAGTTTTAGATAATGTACATATTTGTATGTTTAATGGCCACTACCTGCTACTATATATGTGACGATGAAGTTAATAGTAATTAAATATGCTTATTAGATTGTCCCAATCTACGTGATTTAAATATTTGATAAAACAAAAATATCTCTTTTATAGGTTCCATTACTCAATATACAATCAGTGAATCATATTTATTTCATTTTCAAACATATGAACTTAATTTTTTTACATCCCCCCCCCTCCCACACACACACACCCACACACACACACACACACACACAAACGCACACACACACCCACACACACACACACACATACACATAC
>Ga0099822_1008260_pt1 | contig 13337 bp, 9 predicted proteins | sample CowpeawhiteBW_FD_76839 | JGI IMG/M metagenome (GOLD analysis project Ga0099822, IMG submission 76839) | Root nodule microbial communities of legume samples collected from California USA - Cow pea white BW | ecosystem: Host-associated > Plants > Roots > Nodule | place: USA: California | collected... | reverse complement strand
ATGGGAAGTCAAATTAATTGAAATTCATACAATAAGCCATATCTCTTTACACACCCAACCTGCAAGCCTACCAAATTAATACATACATACACACATAAGCAAACTGAAATAGAAAAGGAACATGAACACACATTATAAATTACTGTCATATTACTTATAAGGCTATAAATTGTATAACTTCCTAGTCAACCCCGAGCATGCTTTCTCTTAGAATAAGTGCAAACACCTAAACAACCAACGTTAATAGGAAGAATCTCAACAAACTTGTTCTTCCTTACCTCATACAACAGTATAATTTGAAAAAAAAAATGCATTAACTATAAAAAGCATAAAACATAAGATTCAACACATAATAATTGGGTAGAAATTCAAACCTTTAGAATGTGTATTTTGTGGATTCAACATAATTACTCACTACAGAGTTGTCTCTTTAGGGCACTCCCTTTATGTTCCAAAGGATATATTTGAGTTTATGTATGCAGATGTTTAAATATAGTTGTGCTTTCTTCTACTTTTCAAATGGTATTCGTATTATGCCTCAACAGAAAGTGAAGAACTTTTCCCTAACTGCACAAGAAAAACAAAAACTAAACCCAGTATCCAGAAGGCTTGATTATACATTGACATCATCATTGCTTCATAAGTGCCTTCTAATTCATATATTCATAGGAAATGAAGAGGAAACTCACAAGAAAAAATTGTGTCGTTGTGTCCTGACGACCCACCACGATCCCCTTCACGAAAAAAATGCAAATCCATGCCCTTCTTCCTGCATTATTGTTTAGCTTCTCCTGCGACGACGATAGGGAAAACAATCCTCGGGTGTTGAAGGTAGTTCCTGAGCGGATGAATTGAGAAACCCTAACCCTAACATCAGTGATAAGATGAAGATAGTATAGAAGGTGGAGGTAGGTGAAAGGGAAGAGGGCGAGAAGGGTGGCATTGGCGGGGGATTTATAGATGCAGCCGAATAGGGAGTGGTCACCGTCATTGTTGCTGGAGAAGAAGTCAATGTTTAGGGTTCCGACGTGGGTGAGGTAGAGGAAGGGGCGGCACTAGTGGCGACTATGGAGGGGAGGTCGTCAATGACTAAGTCTACAAAATGTGAATTTGGAAATGTGGGTTTGGAGTGAAGCGTTTCTGAGAAGGTTTGGTGAGCAGGAAAGAGGTGCAGGAAAAACAATTGTGGGAGGCAAGGTTAAAAGTCGACAAATTTTAAGCACCGAGAGGGTAAGTAAAAAGTGATAGGGAAAGTATCAACATTAATTAAAAAATGACATTTAAAACGTCATATTTTACCGTAAATTGCCATATTTTACTCGTAAAATGTAACAGTTGTTCAAATGTCATATTATAATGTAAAAAGTGACAGTTTTAAACAACCGTCATATTAAAATTGTCATAACATACATGATTTTTTGTAGTGATATGTCAACTAGAAAATTTGAATCATGCTATTTAAAAATTCAAAAGAAAAGAAGAATTTAGACTTTAATTGCATAACAAAAAAACTATAAACAAAAAAGAACAAATGTCTTGTGTATTACAGTTTTTAGATAATTCATTTTTAAAATAAAAATGCTTAAACCTTAAAAAATCTTTAAAACATGATAATTCATCGGATATTGATGGATTTGATCTAATTTAAGAATTAAATATCTTATGGAAAATTATAGGTTTGGAAAATCATAAACCAATTGACACTCTTAATTATATAAAAAAAATACATTTTTTTTCAAATATATATAACTTATAGAATAATATTAACAATTTTAGTGTTAGTTGTTTTCGCCGAAAGGAGTTTCTTAAAGCTAAAGATATTAAAAATTTATTTAAGATCAACAATGTCTCAAAAAAGATTAAATGGATTAGTCATATTATCTATTGAGAAAGAAATATTAAATGAAATTAATTATGACAATTTAATAAATAACTTTGCATAAAAAAGCACAAAAAATAAATTTTAAATGAAATGCCTCATTTTTTAAGTTTGCTTTAGACCTCCCAAATCATTGAGTCGCCCTGATAATAGATACCATAATCCAATAATCTAACTAAATATAGAATAAATGAAACAATGAAAAATAAACGCTTTATAATATTGTATGATTGAATTTTGATTGAAAAGTAAATCAACTACAATATTTGAAGCAAATGAATAAATAGAGAATTCATATAAAATATGTTACCATGTCACCACTATTTTTTTTTCTTATATATTATTTATTTATTTTCACTCAACGAAAAACACTGAACTCTATAGTCAATTTGTTTACATTTGTAATTATAAACTTCTTACTAATGTAAATAGTCATAATACCAAGAGATAAGAACATGAAAAGATCTTAAATGTAAGTAAATAGTAAATTCAAAATTAGTTAAAACAATCATAATTATTTATTCGTGTTTTTGTATGATTAAAATCAACTCCTTATACATTTTCAATAGCTACATATGCTAGTTTATTATTCATATATCATTTTTCTCTCCATAATCTTTCAGTGTTTAAATGTTTTATCATAAATACAAGAAGATAGACGTGGAGTAAGAGTGACTTGGAGGGGAGAGGCTCTGATGTTGGTTAAGCCAATCTGTTCAACCATATCAACAGCTCCTCCATCAATAGTTGCAATATCAAACCCGTGCAGTAAGGTACCAAGTGCCAGTGGCATCACTTGAAGACTAAATGATAGTCCAGGACACATTCTTCTACCTGCACCGAATGGAATCAACTCAAAATGTTGACCCTTAAAGTCCACTTCCTTGTGGGTTGTTAGGAATCTCTCTGGATCAAATTCAAGAGGATTTGGATATACAGAGGGATCTCGATGAAGCTTTGAAATATTAGTCAAAAGACGTGTGCCAGATGCTATATGATATCCACCCACTGTGCAATCTTCCATGGACTCGTGTGGTACACTAAGCGGTGCAACTGGGTATAAACGCAGTGTTTCCTTGATGATAGCATGAAGATACTTTAGCTTCTTCAAATCTGACATCTCTACCATTCTTTCACTCCCAACTTCTGTATCTAATTCATGAACCACTTTTTTTAGGATCTCACGATTATTCAGAAGTAAAGAGAGAGCCCATACCAATGTTCCTGTTGTGGTATCTGAACCAGCCAAAATTAAAGCCTACAAAATAGAAAAGTGAGAAATATTACTTTTGTATTTATTGTTATTTTTCTTATCATACTTGTATGTGTTATTAACGTTTAAATAATTTTAATATGTACGTATTATGTTGGATAAAAAAAATTGAAAATTGCACCTATTTTTAGAATAAAAAATACATAATTGTGGTGTCAGGGTGATGGCACTTACCAGACATGTAGCTTTGATTGTGGTGTCAGGGTCATGACCATCAAAATCTTCACCCTTTTCGGCAAGCCCAAGAAGCACGTCCATCAGGTCCTGGTTATGTTTCCCTTCACCTAAATCACAACCTCTGTTGCGTTTGTGTTCTTCAAGCCAAATCTGAACAAACCCTTCTAACTCTTTCGCCGTTCTCTTCATCTTCTTCTCGACACCACCCAAATCCAACCATCTCAAATACGGCAGAGAGTCGGACACCGCGAATGAACCGCTCAGATCAAACAACTCTCTCAATGCTTTTCGGAGCCGTTCGTTATCTGCATTCACACCGCCGTCACCGCCGTCACTAGCTAAACGTTTTCCTACCACCGTTCGGAACATAATGTTCAACGTTATGTCCCCAAACCACCTCATCATTTCGGAACCGCCGTCTTTCTTCTTCAACCACAGATTGTAACTCTCTTTCATTGCTGCTTTCACTTCGGCATCCATCACGTGGTGCAGCGTGTCTAAGCGGTGCGAAGAGAGGAGCTCCAGCGTGGCGATTTTGCGCACATGGCGCCAGTAAGAACCGTAGGGGCTGAACCCAATCATGGAATAGTTGTAGCCCAACACTTCAAAGGCCATGGATTTGGGACGGGTAGCGAACGCTCTGTCGTTGACGGTAAAGCACTCTTTGGCCATTTCCCAGTTGCTCACAACCAGCGTTTTGTGAGCTCCCAGACGCAAGGTGAAGATTGGGCCGTATTTGTCCGCCATCTGTCCCAAAGTAACGTGCGGCGGTTTCGACCCCCCTAAGAGGTGGAGGTGGCCAATCAAAGGCCACGCGCCACTTGCTTCTGGTGGTGGTTTTCTCGTTGCTGCGCTGTGGTTTTTGTGTTTTCTGGACAGAGATGAAAAAACGAAGAGAAATAAGAACAGGCAGAAGAATGAGATGGTAAGTGGTACTGTGTACTGCGTGAGAGGGTTTTCGAGGTACGCCATCATCGTATTGAAGAATTTTTTTTGTTGGATGGTTGATTATGGGACTATGGTGTGGGCTTCTTGTTAGAGTATAAATAGTGAAACCAAAAGGTGCGTTCATTTCAAGATATGGATTTATTTTCATTGAAGTCATATTTTAATTATTGTTAATTGAACCATGTTGAAATTATGAAATTATGAAGTCAAATACGACTTTTATACTAATTATTTTAGCAGCCATGTGGGTTGTAATAAAGTAAAGTGATTCCCATGTGTAACAGGATTAGGTGTAAGTCTATCTGTTGTGTCAACTGTTATGTGTTTCTTTGACTGTTCAAGAAAATTAGTGGATTATTATACAAAGCTTTAGATCTTCGGGCCCTATAAGTGACAGGCAATTTCCCAATACATTAATATTAAGTCAATGTTTAACTACAACAATTAATTACTCTTTAAATTATAAATGTTTTCATTAAGATCAATATTATTTGCCTTAGAACCTAAAATTCATTTTGTACTTAAAAAATATCTCAAGAGTTGAAAAAAGAAGATGTATTTGGTTTTTACTTCTAAACGATCTGGGACTACAAAATATATTAACAAAATCTTCAATTGAGAACTATGAAAATTTTTGTTACTACATATGACATCAATTTTCATTTTTTAAATGATTTAAAATTTAATTCATTAACTAGGTAATTTAAAATTTAAATTGTATTCTTATTCATTTTATATTTTATATGTAGTAGTCCATGTTTTTAAATCTATCCAATTTTTGTTTCCATCTACCATAATAACAATAAAAGAAATTATATTTTTCTATTTTAATAATTTATATTAAAATTTCTATATTTTTTATATTTTAAAATTTTCATTTTACAAAATTTATTAAAATCTATGAAAAAAGTATACACTTTGGTATATATTTTAGTTTTTTTTTTTTTGAGATAAAATATTTTTAACAGAAAGTTACAGTCTCTTATTTAAAAATTTTATCATTTTTTATTTACAAAATTATATATATTTTACCCTGTCTCTACAGTAAAATTATATATTTTTTCTTTATTTTTAAAAATTTTGAAAATTAAAAAAATGAAAATATAACCAAGTTAGAAATTAATTCACCAATATTAGTTTTAATAAATTAATCAATAATTTAAAAATTTAACAAAACAACAGTTTTTAAAAATTATTTAATTTCTTAAAATTAAAAGGAAAAGAAAAAAACTGGTTAGAATTGGTCCCTTGTGGAATTGAATTCGAGCAGTGTTTTGTAGAAAAAATAACAAAAACACCCTGTCAGGAAAACGATTTTTTTTCATTTACAATAAAATGATTTATATGGGAAACCGATGTTTGTGAAAGGAAAATAATATTTTAATTTATTTTTTTTAACTTATTTTTAATTTATTATTTAGATTATTATTAAATTATTAATTTTAATTTTTTTTAATGATATAATGATTTAATGATGATTGAAATAATGAATTAAAAATAAATAATTAAAAATAGGTTAAAGTATATTTTACTTTGTGAAAACTAATGTCTGTGAAGAAGTTGTATTAAAAAATAAAAAGGTTGAATCACCTATGATGTTAATGGTTTTGGGGTTCACATAGTTTAGTGCATTTAATGTTCTAGACATGTCAGATCATACCTTTTATAAATATAACATGGATGCATTTAGAAATGGCTAATCAGAGAAGGTCCACAACTGAATCCGACTTTGATTAGCTGGGGGTTCTTTTAATAGCATGATTCATGATGCCTTACTTTTTATTCAATTTGTACTTAATTGCAACACCCAATTTGGATCAAGCTGTAGTATATTTGTATATCTGATTGAGAGGTGCATGCTACCTACTTCTTTCTCTTTCTACACTTGTTACACACTTCCATGAAGTAAAGTATTCAACATATATTCACACTTCTCTTTCTTTTTTAATTTCTATGCAGTAAATTTTAAAAATAGTTATTTGTGCAAAATAAATTTTGGATACATCTACCGTCATATGCATACTGGTATTCAATTTTAAAAAAATAGTTGTATTTATATTTATATATATATATATATATATATATTTGTGATATTGTATGTATAATTTTAGTACTAATTTCTCAAAATAATTAAATAATATATTTTTTTGATGTTTGTGTAGTTGTTCATCTGATATTTTCATAATAAAAATCCGAATAATCATATGATCGTTCTTTCCTTAAAAATATCAAATGGAAAAACAAAAATTAAAAAGTAAAAAATATCATCATTTTTATTTAAATAGTTTTGTTGTTTTTAAGAACTAAATAATCATTGATTCTTATTTTGAATGAAAAATACAGAGAAATAAAATTAATTTTTCTTGAGTTCGATTTTTTTCCGATATAATTTTATTTTATATTTTTGAAAAAATAAACATTTTAAAAAAATCATATACTATTATATATTTAATTAAAAGTATCGTTTTTAATCAGAGGTGATAGAATACTAAGAATCTTTTTACACATAAACTATTCTTAAATCTAAAATATGACTTTGCAAATTATAATTTATTTTTTACGATTCTTCATAATATTTTATAATAAACTATGATAATAACGTCAAATTTTTTTTTTTAATTTTTTTTTTCCTATCGCAATTTAGGTTGTCAAAATCTTCAAAACTTATGTAAGACCATTATAATATCTTTTAGGTACTTTAAAAGTTTAAAGCATATAAATAATCTAAAAAAACATAAGTTTGAAGATAGTGGGTGTTTCTTATAAATAAAAGCAAAAGGGTGTAGATTTTTTGTTTTTTGCAATAATACTTTTAAAAAATTAATTTTATTTTTAATGGTGAATTTAATACACAGCTGTTTTCTCTGTCCTTAAAAGGTGTATAAAAATTATTCCTCAAACGGTATTTGTCCTTTTCTTTCTTTAACTCCACTCGTTATTTACGCTAATAACCACATGTTATCATTCGGAAATCCATGTGTAAGATGGACCATGTAAAATTGAACATACCAAAATTTTAATTAATTAATTCATTTATAATTTTTTATTGGATTTCTGATGTCGACCAGAAAAAGGAAATACAAATTTGTTTCCTCTTTATCGATAAAAATGGGTTGGAGAAAGAGTGCGGAATTCCTCCTCTTTATTGGTTTGGTCGTTTATTTCCTCTAAACAACAAAATTGATTTGACAAGTGAGGAAGTGCCAAAATCATCTTCTTCCGTGGATAGGTTGTGTTCATGAAGAGTCCTACAAATTTTGTTTCCTCTGAAAAATGAAATTTGTTTGGTGATCGAAAAAATGCACAAATAATATTTTCTATTATCTAAAAAACTTTAAACACAATGGTTAAATATTTTTTTTCCTTTTAGTAAATTTTGAAATTAGTTCATTTCGAAATTTTAGACCAATTTAGTCTTTCATCTCTCAAAATATATCTCTAAATACATAAATTTAGTCATTTTAATCAAACTTTATTAGATTTATTTGATGTTTTGTAAGTATTTCAAGATTGTATTTGGGTTATTTATACTATGTGACACATTTTTAATTTAATATTAAATCAAATAGTATTATAAAACACGTTTAAGATATTTTTAAATTGTTTATACTATATAACACAATTATTAACACAATCCTCGATTCAAAACTAGGGGATCCTTATATCTTTTCGTCAACATTACTCCTGTTAGAGAAAGGGAATTTTAGAGTTACATTATTTTTTATCTTCCAATTAAACCTATAAGGTTAAGCTTCCTATTGAATGTTTGGTACTTTCTTTTAAGATCCTTGTTTTACACGTTGACTCATTAATTACACATGCAATAGTTGGTGACATCCCATTTATTTATCATATGAGCAAATTGAGGAGGTTGGAGTAAAAAAAAAAAAAACCAACATAGTTTTTATTTTTATTTAACTTTTTGTCTCATGTATCTCCCTTCAATTTCGCAATAGTAAACAACAGTGGGTTTAACTTTTGAAAATGGTATTATCTCTTACTCCACTTTTAAATATCAACGTGAAAACGAGATTTTCCCTTGTCTTATTTATTATTTCTGTTTTTTCTCATGTATCTCTCTCCAATTTCTTATCTTACTCTATTCGTCAATTATTTTTCTAATGCTTCCCTCTTTCCGATCTATTACTTCTCTCTCTTTCTAGTTGTTGTCGGCTGCAGGCTACAGTAGCCATGTTGATCATAACTTTGAAAATGATTTCAATGACAACTATGATCACAACTCAAAAAGTTGTTCATCTCCTACTGCAATATTCAACCACACCTCAAACAACTCTTCTCAACAAAAATAGTTAAAAAATAAAAACACATGATGGTCCCCAAATTAAGGTAGTGTCCCCTTAACAAAACTGATGTTATAAGTACCGATTAACTCATGAGCATAGTTACAAGCAAACATATTTTGATGCTCAATAAAAAAAAGAGAGCTATTATTGGTCGACAAAGTTTTTTAACAAAGTTTTTACAAACTTTCTTATTCAGGTAAAAAAATATTATTTTATTATTTTATTTTAATTAAAAGTTAAAAATTTAAGTTTGTTAATTTCATTTTTAGAAACTTTATTAACTTTGTAAAAAATAATGTGTCAATAGGTAATTTTTTATAAAAATAGTTAAATATATTTTTGTTCTTCAAGTTTCAGTAAACTTTGTCCATTTTCAAAATTTTATATTAATTTAGTCCTTAATCTTTATAAATATATGGATTTGGTTCTTCTTGTCAAATTTTGTTAACTTTATTTGACATTTTAAACGTATTTTATGATAATATTTGAATTAATATTGAAGCGAAAATGTGTTAAACGTGTAAATAATTCAAATATTATCATGAAATGCGTTTGAAATGTCGGATAAACTTAACAAATATTGGTTAAAAGAACTAAATTTATACAATTTTTTAAAATAAAAAACTAAATTAATCAAAAACTTAAAAAAAAAACTAATTTCAAATTTCAAAAAAAATTAAGAAACAAATATATATTTAACTAAAAGAAATTAGAATAGTGCGTACTGACACCCCAACCAAAAACAAAATGTGATTGCAATTTGAATCCAAGTGTTAAAATGAGATTGGCATGCGGACCAGCCTACCAGTCTATCAAAATGGTATGGATTATCTGACTCACCTAATTTTTTATCCATTAAACCGTTTTATTTCTATATTTTTGTATATTAAAAATTAAAATGATTTTAAAAAATTATTTTTTTTAAATATATAAATATATAATATTATTATAATTTAAATTATTAATACTTATAAATAAAATTTTAAATATTAATTATAATAAAAAAATTTAACAATGTAAAAGTAATAATTATATTAATTTAATTAGGTAAAAATATTAATTAATCAGTTAAAAATTCAGAAAATATTTATATGATTAAATATATTTTAAATATTTATTTATAAATTATATACAAACAAATTTTTAAAATAAAAATTAAAAAGTAAAATAAATTAAAAAATAAAAGTGACGGATCTGCCAATTACGGACAACTCTATGATGACGCGTGTTACAAATTATTCCATATATAATCTATCCTTCAACAAATTATTCGTATCAGGATAATATGTAGACGCAATAATATAAATATACATACCTTAATACAGAAAACTTGTTATCTCTAAAAGATGGGGAAAATTTAAACTATTTTTAGATATAAATAAACTTTTATAAAGTGTCTTTAATAACATTATTTATCAAGAAAAACATATCGTATCTTTAATTATACAATCAATTAAACAGTTTCACAACAGATGAGTAACTTTGTAGACGTTGGGTAATACAATGGATCTTGCTAAACATCATCACCAAAAAGTAGGTGATGTGATAAAGCGGGTCTGAGTAAAACCTGGAGAGGAGTGGTTTTCATATTTGTGAGTCCAAACGTGGCACTCATATCAACTGGAGCATTGGATGGGGTGGTGATTTCAAATGCCTGCAAAAGTGAAGCTAATGCCAAGTGTGTCATCTGAAGGCCAAATGATATGCCAGGGCACAACCTCCTTCCACCACCAAAGGGAAGGAGTTCGAAATGCTGACCCTTCAGATCAACACTTCGGTGGCTTGTCAAGAACCTCTCTGGTTCAAACTCCAATGGATTTGACCATATTCGTGGATCTCTGTGTAATTTCCAAATGTTCAAAATAAATCGGGTACCCGCTTTGATGTTAAAGCCTCCCAGTGTACAATCTTCTGTGAATTCACGTGGACCAGAGAATGGCCCAGATGGATACAATCGCAGTGTCTCTTTTACCACAGCTTGAAGATAAACTAATTTGTTTATATCCGATTCGTTCACTAATCTTTCTTTTCCCACGTGCTCATCCAATTCATCTTTTACTTTCTTCAATGCGTCCCGATTATTTAGCAACAACGACAGTGCCCATGTCATGGTAACTGCTGTTGTATCAGTTGCTCCGGCAATCAGCATCTGCAAGATGCAACAATAAAGCCACCAAACCATTTCAGTTTTTGAGTAGTATAGGGTAACCTGAGTTGATGATACTGAATATAAACCAAAACAACAGGAAAAACATTTTTAATTTTGAATCTTTTATACGTACCGTGCAGGTGGCTTTTATCACAGTGTCGACATCGTAACCGGCAAGGTCGACTCCTTTAAGGACCGACAACAAAACATCAACGAAGTCCTGTTCTGTTTTGCTCTCATCAGTGACTCTTTTCTGGCGATGTTCTTCTAACCATTCAGAAACGATGATATCCATTTCCATGGCCGTTTTCTTCATCTCCTTTACTTCACCTCCCAAATCAAGCCACCCCAGAAACGGAATGGCGTCTCCAACCACAAACAACCCTGTCAAACGGAAAAACTCTCTGAAAACCTTCCTTATCCGCCTCACCTGTTGCTCGTCTTCACTTTTGGCGGAGTATTGCTTTCCCGAAATCATCCGCAGAATGACGTTGAGATTGACGTCTCCGAACCACTGCTTCATCTCCACCGACAAATAATGTGACCCACCTCCTTTCTCCGCCCATGATCTGTACAATTCTTTGAAGGAGCTCTTCACCTCCGAGTGTCTAATATCCTTCAGAAGTTCGAAGCGGGTAGTGGAGAGCAACTCCGAAGCCGTAATCTTTCGCATCTCGCGCCAGAATTCTCCGTAAGGGGAAAACCCAAAGTTAGCATAGTCGTAGCCCAAGAGTTTAGCGGCGGTGAATTTGGGGCGAGAAGAGACAACGACGTCGAGAGTGGTGAAACACTCTTTGGCTAACTCCCAAGAACTCACCACCACTGCTGGATGCACACCAATTCGGATGCTGAATATTGGACCATACTTGTCTGCTAAGGATGCTAAGGTTACGTAAGGAGTGGAACCACCTAAGAGGTGAAGATGACCGATCAAAGGCCACCCACCGGCGGCTTCCGGTGGGTTGCGGGCGGAACCTGGTGTATCCCTTTTGATGAAGAAAGAAATGAAGAGTACGGCTATAACTGCTGCGACCAGATACTGAACCGTAAGATCCATCGCAATTCAGCTACTATATCAAGAAATTCTATTCGCGAAACGTGGTTGGGCCGTAGATGGAACGCGAAAACCAAGAGTCAAATATGTAATGGTAGTTAAACAAGAACCAGGGTTTTTTTTACTAGAGCGCTGAATCTTTTAGATCTCTTACAAATACCCACTTATTTGTTATCCTATTCGATTCACACTTTAAGTAATATAATTACAGACTTATTTTGGATCCGTTTTTTTATCTCTTCAATTTGAAACTGAGTGTTTTCCAAGCTAGAGTTGTCACAATCTCTTCTTCACACTAATAATGTCTGATCCAAAAAGAATCCAATTCATCTTACACAGGCACAGTTTCTCTCACTCTCACCCAATCAAATTCTAAATCTATACTAACAAATGTGTAAAATAATCGGAATGATTTCAAAGTCCCAATTCATAATACAACAGAATGACAATGTCTTCACTGGTCCCCTGAATGAGAACCGATAACCAACAGTGTAATCCACAAGTTAAGGTCATCCTGCCTCATCTTCTTTAATCTTTTTTTTTTTTTGGCTGACTAACGCCATAGCTTTCTTCTTCACGCCACTGATTTTTTGGCCTTATCCCAACTTTTTCTTACCCTCAACCTTTGATCAGCATGAAATCAAAAAGCACTGAGCCGCATATTTCGACTTGTAGAGAAGTCGATGGTTCCCATTCCTTTTCATCAAGAAACTGTTTCGAAACTGAAGTTGTTTACAGTTCTAATAATCTCACATCGGTAAGTCAAGAATCAAGATAACGTGGTGATAGACTTTGATTAGGTCATATATAGGAGTATGATAGACTTTTTTTCCGTCAGTTAAATAATCTAGTATACGAGAAATGAATGAAGACAAAAGGACACTATTATGAAAAGATAATTAGATAACTTTAACAAGAATTAAAAGAAGAAAGAAAGTTGGAAAAATGAGAAGACAAAATGGTCCAAACAAAGAATATAAAAGGGAAACTAGAAAAAAAGAAAAGCGACAAACGATATCAATTAATTGTTTTGGTGGATACTAATACACGCACATTGTGTTCAAAACTCACTTGTTTTTTAGTAGGTGTATTCACCCATGTTTTATTTCCTTTTAAAAAAAATCAATTAGAATGAATGGATGATGGATTAAAAATATGTTTAATTCACTTCATAATAATTTTAATATAAAGGATGTTGTTATTCTTTAATATATTAAGTCTGACGTATTTAATATATAGAGAGAGGTGTTTATGAAAAAAGAAGAAAAAAACTAAATTACATGTATGTATTTTTCATAATATTTTTTTTCATGCTAAAAAAATACTGTCTAAAATATTTTTAAAGAAAAATAGGCATTCGTTTCGTCTTATAATTGCATTTTATTTTATTTTATGGTAAAGTTAACCTTTATTTTATACTTTAAACTCTATCGATGAATTTATTAATATAAAAGTTACATGTAAGATAAAAAAAAAAAAAAAAACATAAATATAAATATAAAATTTATCAAAAAGAAAAAAAAAAAAAAAAAAAAAATATAATTATTTTTTTT
>Ga0099822_1008239_pt1 | contig 13352 bp, 7 predicted proteins | sample CowpeawhiteBW_FD_76839 | JGI IMG/M metagenome (GOLD analysis project Ga0099822, IMG submission 76839) | Root nodule microbial communities of legume samples collected from California USA - Cow pea white BW | ecosystem: Host-associated > Plants > Roots > Nodule | place: USA: California | collected... | reverse complement strand
TTTTTTTTTCATCGTGTTTTTTTTTTTTTTTTTAATATTGAAAAAAAAATTTTATGTTTTTTTTTTTAAAATTCTTTTTTTTTTTTTTTTTTTTTTTCAAAAGCATGTTTTTTCGGAGCTTTCACATCATGTTAATTTGGTTAACTATTTTATTTGGTTGGAAATTGAGATCTAATTTTAAGCTACCCTGGGGATGTTCCTTGTCACCTCATGTTCAAGTGTTAGATTTCATTCTTCCAGCAGAAAAGGGTCTTTTTATAAACCCTTTTAGAGTTTTAGTTTCTTTTGTTATGGATTCGTTCTTTTTGTGTTCTGAAGAATGGACGTACCTGTCGTGTAACTTTACGTGGTATTGATATGATAGAAGTATCATAGACATATAAACTATTACTTATCCAAACACACATATGATAATTAGTTGTTGTCTGGTTATTTATGCCCAATATTCAATTGCTTATTTCTTTTTGAATTTTTATATTCTGAAAAGGGAGATCTATCAAATTCTGAAAGAAGAAATCGAAAAGGAATGGATTATTGCTTTGAATGTGTGTGTATGTATATATGTGTGCTCAGGAGTTTTACCGTAAAGGTGCATCTTTCGAATCTCGAGGTATTAATAGAGCCCAGTTGCAATATAGGCCTTGAGATAACATTATACATGCTATACACTTCTATGCAGTATGCTTCTCACAGATTGCTACAAGCTTTTACTTCAAGAAATATCTAAGTCATTATACCTAAAGAGATGAATAGGGACTTGTGTTATGTATATCAGTACACGCCTAGCTGATTTATTTACACTTTCTTTGTTTCGTATTTAACTTCAACTTTTAAGTAAAGAGATCATATCTTTTATTTGGATGCAGAGCTGAATATGACCCCAAAAGTGATTTATTGGAGCAGGAGTTCATGCTGAGAGGGAAATGGTATCAACGGAAGGATGTAGAGGTAAGTTTAAAATAGCATAATTGAGTGCATTTGCAAAATTGTTTTCAGCATTTGCCATGTGGAAATACATTGAAGATGATTTTTATCTTATTTTATAGTTACCATTTAGAAGGTGAAACTATAATATGATGAGAAAAATATCAGAATTGAAATTCTATTTTAGGAGAATTATTTCTCAATTGAACTTGTATTTTATAAATACAGTGTATGTAAGTGATATTCTAAAACTTTTGTCCTTGTTGATTTAACTTTTTCCCCATCATGGGCAATTTTTTGTCCAGTCATATTTTGTCATTTTTTGTTGACAACCTTCATGGTCAGCCTGTCATGTAGATTTGATATTCTGCAGATAAAAAACAGTCGGGGTGATGTTCTTCAATGCAGCCACTACATGCCGATAGTCAGTCCTGAAGGAAAGCCCCTGCCTTGTGTTATATATTGTCATGGAAACAGGTGATTGTCGGGTGTTACTTTTTTCTTAGACAGCACGCTGTTGCTTGAAACAGTTCCTCTGAAACTATAGAAGTTCTTCTGAAAGCTTTAGAGTCCTTTCTAGATTGTATGTGAGATTTAGATACTGAATAATTATAATGTGTTCTGTGACTTTCTTTGCTGATGTGTATGATATATTAAGCACCCATACTTGCGTTTCATGGATAGGTATTTTATACTGATACTCATTGATTCACATCTATGAATATCTGATACAGTCAGGAATGATGCTCAGGAAGGGGATGAGATTGATATTATTGCTGTTTGTAGGACACAATAACCATTGATTTATGATAATAATATAACAATTTTTCATTTTTATTTTTCCTTTAGTAATATCCAAGAATTATGTTCTTAATCTGAATTGAAGTTATTATATATTTGTCATGATTTATGATTTTTCATACATATCTATATTGCACAAATTATGTCCTATATTTTCTTAAGAATAGCCGTATCAGATACATATCTGATATGTAATATCATATCTGTGCACCATAGTGTATGTATGGCATTGGATAGTTTATAGATTTCAAATTTTATAGGGTTGTGCTGACTGAGTCATGTGTTTGTATGACAGTGGATGTAGGGCTGATGCTAGTGAAGCTGCTATAATTTTACTTCCCTCAAATATTACAGTTTTTACTCTGGATTTCTCGGGATCTGGAATTTCTGGAGGGGAGCATGTTACTCTTGGCTGGAATGAAGTAAGTTCTTTCTCAATAGCCTTTTAAAAAACATCAAATGTTGTTTAATTATTAAATGCATAGCCGTATTAATGTATCATTTATCCACTCTCGTGGGGCATAGGAATTTTTTCTCTTATCTCTCCCGCGTAATTATTTTGAGTAAATGTGCGAAGGACATCAAATGAAAGAGATATTTTGACAGGTTCAAAGTTCTATTATTTCCTTATATGGACTAGCATGCATATTGGACACAATACACATAAGTAAACCTCATCTAAAGATAGTTTCTAGAACTTGCAAGCTGTTGGTTTTGGTTTTTGTGACTTTGATCCAACATTATTAGTCCAAGTTAAATTTAGTAATTCTTTTAGCAATATGTCAGTTTCATCAGTGGAAACTGTGAAACTTAGATATGATAGGACAGGACAATTATCTTCTATCACAGTAGAACAAGAAATGCTTCGAGTTTTTTCTTTGCTGGGAGTCTGTGTACACACGTTTCTACTACTCATTTGTCTTTCTTCATTATGAAATGATTGTTTGTTATCTCTTCCTATTCTCAGAAGGATGATCTGAAGGCTGTGGTCAACTATCTGCGCGATGATGGAAATGTCTCTTTGATTGGCTTGTGGGGTCGCTCAATGGGAGCTGTAACAAGGTAGTTTTTCATCATCATCATCATCATCCACTTTTTGCTTTGAACTTGCTTTTGTAATGAGGTTTAGGAAAGGTTTGCCAGTGAAAAGGAGACTGTCTAGTACCGTAGCAAGATATTGGAATTTGTTTATAGTTACACTTTTTGCTGTAAATTGCAATTAAGATTTTTTCCAATAATTGGTATAATGCTTCCTCATTTAACATTTTTGTTACTATATGGCAATGGTTGTAGCATGGTACAGTTACTGAAGTATTGTGGATTGGATGGTGGCTGCAGTGTTGTAAAATTCGTGGTTGGGTTGTGTGACCTGGAAGGCACAAGACCCATTTTTTTCCCATTCGTTCTCTACTCATCTCAGACAGACTGCTTTGTTATATTTGTGTCCATGTCTGTTCTCTGGTCTGTTAGAGTTTCTTGTCTGTGATGGTGCAATGTAGCGTTTCTCTTCTTCTTGGTATGTTGAAGTTTTAGGGCTAGCTGAACTGCTAAAAAGAAGTTCTTCCTCATGTTTTTCTTTTTGTTACTGAAACCCACAAATTGGGCTTTTTTTCCTCTTCTGAAATGCAAGATACTTGGACTCCTTCCTCTTTTTACTCCCCACACTTTTGAATATAGAATCATATGAAATATTGTGAAAGAATAACTAGTAAATAAATATCTAAATTCTTCCTTGAAGTTTATTATATTATTACTTGTATTAGATATATTAATATGTTTTTTAATTTCAGTAAGATCTTGCAGTCTATGTTAGAACCACACAATCCCTTTCCTGGTCTTAGTTAAGATCTCAATTTGACAACCTTGAGTGGCTGAAATGGCCTGTGTGATGAGGTTTCTATTAATGTTTTTGAAAAACACGTCAGTTATTGAACTCATGTAGGTGTTATTCATGCTTAATTAGTTCAATCCTTTTCAAATACGTGATCATTCAACATATAAAATTATAATAAATCAATTTAGATAAAATTTAAATTAGTATAAATGGACAAGTGTGTGTCCTGCTACTAGATGAAAAATAAATAGTAGAAAACTAAACAATATCAATGCATACATGGACCTTTTACTTGTCTAACTAGTTTTCCAGCTTTTGGGTCACATCCGCCTGTTTAGTCCTTTTTTACTAGATTGTGTATAATACTGCTTTTATCCTGAGGCTGAATTATATCACTTGTTTGACTAAACTAGGAAAGTTGTTAGCTGCTCTGTATATGTGTAGACTCATGCAGTACCTTCCTCCCTTGGTGGAAGAAACTCATTTATATGTTTGTTCCCCTCTTTATTTGAATGATTCTCCTTGATAAGTGCACTAAATATAAGTATTGTGATTATAGCTATTCAAACATTACATTTTAGCTAATGCATATGGTTTTTCTCTGAACAATTTATGATTTTATTACTTGCAGCCTTATGTATGGAGCTGAGGATCCTTCAATTGCAGGGATGGTTTTAGACAGTCCCTTTTCTGATTTGGTTGATTTGATGATGGAACTTGTAGATACATATAAAATTCGTCTTCCGAAGTTCACCGTGAGTATATCAAAGATTACTTTTGGTTCTTTACTTTGAGGTTATTGAAACTATTTTCAGTCTATGCTGGCATGCCTCAGTGATCTTTGACACGAAATAAAGAAGTTTGATCGGAAATGACATTAATACTGTTGAACTTCCATGTCTATCCAGCCTGAAATTTAATAGCTCTTCATGACCTGTTATCACGATCAAAAATTGTGTTGTTGAATTTGTACCTGGACAATAACTGATTTTTACTGGTAAGAAACCATGGAGTATAGCTCCTTACGATTGGGGAAATCCCTCTTAATTACACTAAAGTAAATTTAGAAACAGATGCAGACCTTTGAAGGTCTGCCAACGTACCTGCCCAAAGGGCCCCAAATCTTTGCGTAATTTCTTGGTTAACTTCTACACTTCATCTTCACATTTATGGTTAATCTCACTCCCATAAACCAAATTTCTTCCTGGCCCTTCATTTGTCATTTCCATATATGCATTCTGTTATGCAGTTTAACTAATGTCTTAATTTTTTTATGTAAGTTTTTAATTTTACAGATTCTAAGATTTTTTAAACTGTTACATATTTTATTTGCTGCTATTGTTATTTTAAAATTCAGTTTAGTTAGATTATTTTAGAACCCATACCTCTCAGTACATATCTGTAATATAGAGAGAGATGCACAAATTCAAAAACAGAAACAATTGCTCTGGGACACTTGATAAATATGAATTATGAATCCTGTGCCTGTCGGATACGGATAAGTTAGATGAAGTACCATGTCCATGCATCACAGGTTACTGGATAACAATTGAGATACTAGATATCTCTTAAGCAGTGCAACAGCATGGCTGTCTTGTGTACCATTTCAAAGAAAAAAACTACATTTAAGCTAATTTCTGCCTTTACTACTTCATTCTCTTTAATGATCCCCCCAAAAGTTCCTCTTCTGCTACATGAAACTTCTCTTCAATGGACATGTGTTAAAGTGGGGCAAGTTTGATAAAAAAAAGTTATTAATTTCTTGTAATGTTGGGGTCAATTGGTAACTTGTAGAAAACCCCATAAGATGTCTAGGGTCCTTAAAGTTTGTGGAGGAGAGGTTGAATTACCTACTTTGCATTACCCTATATTTTGTGATATTGATCCGAAATATTTAACCTTAGAAACCGGTGATATAATATAACATCTGCAATTTTTTCTTACAAGAGTATTCCTTACTAGATTTCTATGCATATATTCTATCTAATTCCTACTTTAGAAAGTTTGTCTCTGTAGCTCAAGTTTGTAAACAAATCCAAAACAAAACAAATAAGGACTTAAGGTTGAGCCTTACTGTAACCCTATCCTTATATGTAAGTCCTTGGTCTTGCCTCAGAGTTCTCACACTAGTAGGCTGATAAAGAAAAAAGTAGTTATCTCGTCACACAGGTTGTGTATAGTCCAGATTTATGCAACAAAAACACTTTCTTTTTCCAGATTTTCCACAACATCTTGGGACTCGATCATATGCTTACAAGCCAATAAAGTTATATGCAAGTCTCTTGGTTTACTTCGTTACCTTCTCATTAACCACTTTAAAATATAAATGACATCTGTTGTAGACTTTCCGGACATAGAATTAGTGAGCCTAGTGATGCCCTGTTTTGTTCTTATTATTAAAATAACATCTCAGTGCCATAACTCACTTTTAGGCGGTTTTTGTTTCATTTTTCTTGTTACAGGTGAAGTTTGCAATCCAGTACATGCGAAGAGCTATTCAAAAGAAGGCAAAATTTGACATAATGGACCTCAATACCATAAAGGTTGTTTGTCCTTTGGTTATTTAATTTTATTTTATGGTAGGAGTTTTTTATTGAAAGAAATCAGTATCACTTGCCTTAAAAATCAGTTTTCATAATTATATATTGCCTTAAAAATTTCAGGTAAGTTTCTTGTAAATTAAATTGATCAATTGCTAATCATAGGTAGAGAAACTTTTGCTAGTGAGCTAAAGAAAGTTGTAGCTCGATGCAAATAGTACATTGTTCCAAATAGTTCAGAAAACGTTATTTGAAGGATTTATTTTGGGAACAAGTGGAGCAGTCTTGCATCTTCTTGTTCTTCTTACTTTTTAATTTGTATAGTTCTAATAATAACCAATTTAAATTATGTTTCAAGTTTTTGGTTGCTAATGACTGAACTGGTGGACCACATGGTATAGTTGATTGAATACTGGCTAAGTACTACTAATTTGTGTCCCTTACTCTGTGGGGCCACTGGCAACATTAGAGAATGTATGGATTTCTGTTGGAAGCACCTGAAAGGGAATCCAAGCACGTACTAGGCTTTTTCAGGATCTAATTTTTGTCCATATAGTGATGCAAAACTAACAAAGAAATAACGTGGACAATTGTTTTGTTGTCCTCTTGAGCATATATCTGGCATTCAAAATCTCAGAAATCAATATTCTGAACTGTATTCAAAATTTATTGAAAATATCTGGGGGAGAAAACAATAAAAATTTATTCCTACTGGTTTTACTCATTTTTATCTTCTCCATCATATTATTTAATTATTTGTTTGTGTTGCAGGTGGCAAAATCTTGTTTTGTTCCAGCTCTACTTGGGCATGCCATTGAGGATGATTTTATACAGCCTCATCACTCTGATCGGATATTTGAGGCTTACATGGTATGTCTAGAGTTCTTTTTTAACAGCTTCTTTGGAGGATTTGAAAGATGTGATTATTTGTTCAATAATAATCTCAACCAAGCAGACACTGACCCTTTCTTCTAATTATAGTATATATTCTATGCTATTGGATTTTCTTTTTATTTTTATCCCTGTTACTTTAATCTTCAATATTGCTGTCCACACTTTGTAGGGAGACAAAAACATAATTAAATTTGAGGGAGATCACAATTCTCCACGTCCTCAATTTTACTTTGATTCCATAAACATTTTTTTTCACAATGTTTTGCAACCTCCGGAAGATGAGGTTGGGGAATCATTTTTTGACCCTGTGAATGATTACTTTGGTAAGGTAAAATCAGCAATGCTTCTCGTTGGTTCCACTTTATTCAAATTTCAATAGTCCATCTTGTACATCTTCTGAAAATTTTCTTTTTTCCCTCAGGATGTTTGGAGATCTATGCATGAATTAGGCTACAACGTTGAATCATCATCAAGAAACAAAGGCATGACTTAAGCACCTATATTCTCTTAATTTTTTCTGCTATATTGATTTGCGTGAGGATCAGCACTTAGTACCTTCCCTTTTTGCAAATCTTTTATACATGCTTCTTTGTTAGATGCAGAACCTTCAGCAAGCAGTACGATAAATGCCATTGAGCAGGTTCGTTCAAGACGACCAATGAGTAGAATGGAGGTCTGTCTTTATCAACTCTTGGTTTACTGTTCGTATAGCATGCAAATATGTTTGGCTGAGGGAATGTACCCTGTATTTTGAAAAGGGTTGGGATATAATTTTGGTTCATATCCATGTATTTTTTATTTTTTTATTTTCTTATATTAAAAAAGTTACAGGTGATCCATCTCTGGTATATCAATGATTTTTACGTTAGTTGTTGAGAGCCTAACACAACCCTTCTCCTTTACCGATGCTTGGGACTGGCTATGAAACCATAGACCCTTTACCCAGGCTTGGGACTAGCTATATAACAATAAAGCAGAGTTTCTTAAATGAAACAGGTTTTTAATTTAGTTTTTGTGTTATGCATATTGTTGTTTTCAATTTTGATTTACTACTTGTTGGAGTAATGACGAGGTGAAGTCTACAGATCAAATTGAAAATGAATATGTAAAGAGACCAGAAATTTACATTTTTATCTCTGGATGTGATAATCATTTTTCATTGGGCAAAAACTGTGTTATAACAACCATAGATGGCACAGATGTCACTAAAATTGATTGTTCATATTGAGAATAAATTGATTTTTTTTTGTCTAGTAACTAAATTAAAAATGAGTAAGGAACAGAAACAATTTTTAACCATTAAAAAATAGGATGGTGATCTCGTTATGAAGAAGACAAAAACAAGTATAGTATGGCAGGGTCCACCAGTATTTATTTTATTATTGTATCTTTCTCTCTCGTAACATGGCATTATGACGCCCCTAACTAGCATTAGATGATCCTGATCCTAAAATGTATTTTTGCATAAGATTACTCGAGTCGGATATTAAACTTAGATGATTGCATTTGGCTAACATCAGAGGAGAGTGTTTTGCTAAAATCCAATGTAATAATACAGGTCAAATGGCTTTCGCATGGCCATCAAATATATGATGATTTCAATCTTGTTTAAATTCTTTAATTGGCATGGCTTTAATTTTTTGGAGTAATATTTTGTATGACTTTTCTTAGGTTCCATCTGATATTTCTTCAAAAGATGAACGTCATGAACATGAGGTATTTCCAAATCACTTTTTACCTTTCACATTGTTGAAACGTTTTCCCTTATTCTTCAAAAATGCATTGTAATTTTTTCCTGTAAACTATATGCATGTATGGCTTTAGTAGTGTTATCAATCACCAAGTGGGGTTGGTGGTAACTAAGTAAGCATCCAAACTACTAAAGAAAAAGGTGTGATTAGTAGTAATTGCCGTTTCTAAATAAGTAATGATGCCATGACAATCAAGAGTTTCCTAAAAATGTTATGTACCCGAGCTTCAAGAATGTGATGTATTCACATATCTACCTTTAGTGGTGGTGATGAAATAACAAAGAAGCAAAGAAGAAGTATAACCAGTAAGGTAACCAAAGACAAATGAACTAGAGTCTCACATTTTTTCATGATTTTTTTGTTTAGCAGGAAAAGGGTGGTGATCATTCTCCATCTCCATCATCAATGATTAGCTTTGAATTGTCAAATGGTGATCCTTTTGGACCCCATGTTCCAGCAGCATTGGAAGATGATCAATACGTTGAATATCAACTAGATGACCTTGCAGGTTTTCCATCTACTTCTGAGGAGGAAGAAAGGGTGAGTTGACTTGATGACTTCTACATAACCTTACACCTGGTGAGCCTTTGTATCCTCCTTACATTTGATTTGTCCATTCTATTCAGATGTTCATGGAAGCAGTGATGGAGTCACTGAAGGACCTGGAAGTACGAAATTCAAATGCAGAACAACCAGCAAGTAGCATTAGTACTGTGTCTGTAGCGGCTGTAGATCCTTCGGATAAAGATGCTTCCTCACAAGAGAATTCAAGATCTATGGAGACAGAATCTTCCTCGCTCAAACACAGCACAGATTCAAAATCTAAAAGCACTTCCTCTGCTACAGAAGAATGTGAGACATTGGAAGGTGAGTCAAATTCCATTTCAGTAAACCATTCTCAAAATGTGGTTTCCAAACCAAGTCCTGTGCCAAGTCTTTCATCAGAACAGTTGCAACTGCAGTCCCAGCTGCCGCCACCGCTGCCGCCGGCATCAACAGACACGTCATCAGTAAGTGAGTCCAGCCACACAAGAGGTTCTGCTCATAGCTCCAGTTCTGGTAGTTTGAAAAGTTCATCAGAGACTGACATATCACACAATACAAAAGCCACAGTAACTGTTGTCAGGAATCCCCCAGGCCATGCCATGGACGGCTTAATGCGTCGTTGGGATTTCAATTTTTTCAAAAACAAATAGCAACAGCCATTATGATCAGATGATTGATTCTCATTTATACGTTGTTTCTGTAACTAAGAAAAAAATTCATAGTTTGTACCAAAGAAATAGGTTGCTCGTGTGTAAATTTGGTATGTTTAGATTCTCAACTAACAAATCAAACAATATTCTTTGACTGTAAGTGAGATTTGTCATATTTTGTTGCCTTTAAGAATCTAAATGATGGGAAATATTCTCTCTATCGGACTCAGTATTTGAACAATATTCTGGATGCTCTCGTCTTTCCTTCTCTTCAGATGTGTTTATGTTTTGTCAACTATAGACGTTTGATTAAGATGTTTCAAATAATTTAAAATCAATCGGCTAATCTAGTTATTTTGTAAATTATTGAATTATTTTAGGATACTTAATGGAATCTTAAAGAAACTAATCATAAATCTAATTAAAAGTAACTAAGCTTAATTCAAACTTTTAGAATATCAAATATTTTCAAATAATTCAATACTTCCAAGCTAATTTTCACCTTTAATTTATGAGTGCGACAAAGATTTGCTTTCAGAAAGGTGGCAGAACAGTTTACACAATGGTGTGCTATCCTGACGTAAATGTCCTGCACAACCGGGACTTAGAGCTGCATTATTGGAGTTGTTTGGGGGTTTCTGTGATGTCACTGACATTTATTACATTGACTCCAAACATACTGCAAAAATTTCCTTGATTGCTATGTCATTTTTTTGTCACAAGATGTTTTCTTGCGATAATTTAATTAGCTTCCTCAACTACAGCGCCAAAACATTTGAAGCCTGTGTAACTGGAAACCTTAGTTGAACTAGTAAAAGTCCCAGAATTTCGAGTTTGGTCTAAATGTAGAAGCAGGATCCTTCATAATTAAAGTTACAACTTCGTATTGTTTCAGAGAAAAGATATTGAAACTCGAAGCAGGCATAAGAAGTAAAATGTCAATCTTTCAAGTTCAACATTGAATCTGGAAAATCAATGAATAAGTTAATGGGTTGATCTTTTCAGCCGCAGCAAACATGCTTGTCCTTTGGATGGAGATTCTACAACAGTTTACCTATCTTCCATCAATTTCAGTGCCATGTCAACGAGTGACTGAGTTGTTATATTGTGCCGGTTAAGTCCAACTGTGCCGGAGAAAACATTAAAGCTTTCAAGCTCCGATGTGGTCTCTAAGACACCCTCCAACACCACTTCCATTTCCATACCCTTGAAGGTGTCTATGTTTTCCGATTTGTCTTTCATCATCCAAATAGCCAACTCTATAACGAACCTCCTTATCCTTGGGACCTTGGTCGGGGGATACTTGTGTTTCTTTAGAATCTGGACTAATTTGTTTGCAAGTTCAGCCTCGGTGATTCCAGCTTCTTCAAATACAATGCTTGATTCACGAGTAGTTATGTATCTGAAAACATTTGCAGCTAGTCCAACCATCACTTCTTGTATCTTGTTTTCTTCTGACATGATCGCCTTAAGTATCTGCAGGAATGAAAAATGATAAGAAAACTCATGAACTTCAAAAAGCACCTTCATCTAGCTTCTCTTAAAGTCAATGTATATTATGTTATTTTTGGAAAAATTCAATTCATTTGTTTAGTTGTGTTTATGGAGAAATTTATCTCAGCAAAAACCAAAACACTAATGATCGCTTAAAATAATAATGATGGTCAGAGCTCAACACTTACTATGGGTGCTGCAGTTGTTACCCCCTTTAGCTGGTTGAACAATTCTGGTCCACTGTAGGTGCATAAATTTCTCAGAATTCTAGCTGCATTAACACGAAGCAATGGATCTTTCAATGCTTCTTCGAGCCTTTCTAGTACTCTCAACTTCAAAATTCGATGGCAGTTATTCTTGCTTTCCAAAACCAGCATTGCAAGGGCCTCACCCGCAACAATCTTTATATGTTTCTGATTTTCTGGTATGTTGTGCTTGAAAAAAATGTTGAACAGTTCTTTAAGCACTCCACCAGTGCCCCCTATTCTTTCCGTTGCATCCTCTTCCAATGCCAGGCTTGTCAAAATCTCTATGCTCAGTTTCTGTAGAAGAGGATGCTTCTCTCCATGCCTCAAAATGTCTCTAATATTGCTGATGGTGAAAACTATCTCCGAAATCTCTCTTCGAAGATATTTCCCAGTAGTGCCAACAGTGCTAGCCAACATCTTCACCAATTGCAAAGACCTCTTCACGGTTACGACTTGGGATGAAGTAACATTTTCACTCTTCAGCAACCATTCTTCAGCATGTGTGAAGTCTATGATCTTTGGAAGAAGGCCTCTTGTGTTTCCAATCTTTCCACAGTTGTCAAGATCACGTGCAAGTTTTTTCAGTATGAGGAGTCCCAATTGGTTAAATGTACAGAACCCATAATTTTGGTGATCAAATACAAGTTTCTTTTCTCCTATCTCATCAGCTGCAGGAATCACACTCCTATTAGTTTTCAGAAGAGATGATATTGATTCCATGGCTCCTGGAATTCCAGCTATTCGGAGAGAGTTCTGCTTCTTGCCAGCTAGCTTTGACAAAATCTCTGCAGCAGAGAGCCTAATCTCTTCCTCCTTGAGATCTGTCCAATTCAACATCTCAACCAGTCTCTCCGCCACTGATATGTCAATTCCAATCTTTTGAAGGGTATCATCAGAAAATCTTTCACTCACTGAAAACTGTCTAAGAATTCTTGCTCCAATGAGCTGCTCATCAGGTGAATTAGAAGCCAACAAGTCCATAGAGAAACTAACCATATCCATTTTCAAGCCATCAAATATGCTTCCATTGACACATCTTGAATAGGCATCATAGAAGAACCTTCTAGTGGACACCATTCCCGGTGGCCCCAACTCACACTCCTTGTTAACCTCTTCCAACAGTTTGCAATAGCTCACTTGCCACTCCCAATAGGCCTTTTCCATCAGAAACAACAGAGCTTCTGCAAGAGCCAACGCATAGAAGATGGAAAGAGCTGATTTTCGGTTCCTCTTGTCAGTGTCTCCCTTTGCCACCTCTCCGTAGTTATGCATCACGAGCTTTGTTAACGAGAGAACCACACAAGCTGTTGCAGAAAGAAGCTGCAGCCAATAGAGAAGCCTACTAACATGCCTTGAAAGGAAAAACCATTTAGCATATGGTAGGAGTGGAACATCTGAGCTAACCCACATCCTAGTCGGTGTTCTTGATGGGGTAGCATCAGCTGCAACATATTGGTGGTGATGGTTCTGAATCAAATAAGAAATTTCAAAGCAAAAAACTATTAGTTATGGTACTCCAATAGAAAGGAAATATTAAAAAAAGAAGATAAAACACTTTGTTAATTTTGAAAAAATCTCTAAAAGTTTTTTTTTTTTTTTTTTTTAAAGGGATTTTCCATACCTTTTTTTTATTTCTTTTTGTTTGGTTTTGCCATTCAAGTTCATGATTT